>OGGS01000005.1_pt1 | contig 279376 bp, 226 predicted proteins | sample 1571281 | NCBI WGS metagenome assembly OGGS01 (sample SAMEA2582042, study PRJEB24529) | metagenome | biome: Human gut stool | place: China | collected 2011 | reverse complement strand
GTTTTATACCCTAATAAGCTGCCGGAAAGTGAACGGGTATGCTCCGGAATATGTAGTTAAAGTGTGTGTCAGATGTAAAGAACACCCTGCTTCCATCAAATTTATAATTCATAATTTTGTTCTTTTATGCGCATCACTGCGCGGTTAATAATACATTGTATTTTGCCCATGGACGGAATTGACGGAGAAGGACGCATCGAGCGGATGTCACCAAAAGGCATGAAGAAAAAGCCGTCGAAAAGTTTTAATCAGGACTTTCCGACGGCTTTCTATTATAATTATCAGAGGGTTATCAGCATCATTGTAACCTCAATAATATACATAAAGATCGTTGGAAAGTGTATTTGTATTTATTCAATGATTCAATGCTTGATGCATGAACATACGACACACGCTCAAAGCATTTTGTGCTTCGATATAATATATTTGCAGGTATGTTCATTCTATTATGTTGCATCGTAGTTATATATAAATTATATTGCAAAGTTACGAATATTATTGATAATCAATAAATTCTTATATATAAAAATGAAAAGTCACATTAAAATGTCACCTCCATTATGTAAGGTTCTGGTCACTAAAGTTAATTACCTATTTGGCATAAAGGTTGATTTAGTATAGAGTATCATCAACAGTCAAACATTTTTTTCAACCATGAAACGAAGTTGTTACACAGTTCACCATCAGTACTTAATAAATGTTTCGTTATTGCGGTACCCATTGCAGTACCAGGCTCATCCTGCCATGCTAACCACGTATGAATGCGTGCTTTAGAATGATGTGCATCCTTATAATTGTTTATCTTTTCAGATTCGATTTCTTCCAGAACTTTATCTGTTTTGGCAAGCAAGGCATCATTTTCAGGTTCAGGAATCATATAACAAATAAAATCTTCCAACATACCATTCAGATTATTGTCCGGCATAATCCATAATCCAAATATGAGTTGCTCATCATCATCTGGTTTGCAAATCAACCCTTCTTTCGGTAAATCAAGAGGAATTGAAGAATAATATCCGCTTTCTATTAAAATGTTTCGTATAGCATCCCAATGACCTTTCAGATTTTCGTCAGCATCAACAATAACGCCAAGTCGTTTTAAGGTATTGGTACTTTTTAGCATAGTAGGAAGCGAAGCTATGATTTGATGATATGAGTTTTTTTCAACAACATCAAATGTCTCATTAAGATTTAATCTTTCAGCCAGATTCCAAATTACATGTAAATCATTTTTGCCTTCCACCAACAACTGAAATTCTTTATCTTTCTTTCTCATAGCTTTATCTTAATTCTATATCATTTTCCAAAGCAACTTTCAATTCATCAGGATTATAGCATACAGCTTTGATTCCTGTTTTTCTTTTCTCCAGCCTTATAAACTGGGAATTATCTGTTGCAGAGGTCGAAAAATTCCTGATACAGTCAAGACTGTGAGTAGTTGCGAATAGCTGGATATTCAAATCCTTAACCAGATGACAAATCATATCCCACAATTCTGGTTGACGTTTATAATAAATGCCGTTTTCTATTTCATCTATAAGGCAAACCCCATCTTTGCTGCTCACAAGACCAAGAATAATAGACAATATCCTATTCATTCCGTCACCCATAACACTTAAAGGGTACCTTCCGAATTTATTCTTAAAAGTAATATATGGGACTCTGATAAGCTTTCCTGACTCTGTGTATGGATCTTCTATAAAAGCCAAATTGTCAATATCCGGTTCTATTATCCTTAATGCGTCAACAACATGTTTTTCAAGCCCCGTCAGAGCTATATCATCCCACAATTTTGAGTTTAAAGATTTATTTAAAGACGAAGTATGTATAAACTGAATAGGTACATAAGGTTTGATTTTATTCGATACTACTGTACTTGTTTCCAAGGAATAGATAAATTCATTATTATCTGCTTTAATGCGTATCCCTTTGCAAAAAGCATCAACGGCAAATTTATCATCTTCCTTAAATATTGTTTTTGCAAATAATCCGTCCTCGGTTTTTAGATTTTCTATAAATATATACCCAAGAGTAAGTTCCACATTCCTGTCTGGTCCGGTATGGAGAACAATGGATTTACCTCCCTTAAATTCCCAGCCGTTGAATAGCTGTGTAATGAGCGATAATCTTTCTGAAGTATACTCAATGTCAAAATCTGCAGCTGTATAGTTCATTCTCTGAAAAGTCAATTGTTTCAAGGTCAAAAAGAAACCTTGATAAACAAATGCATAAATTGCTTCCAGGATAGTAGATTTTCCAACATTATTGTCTCCCGCTATCAGATTAATAGCAGATAAAGACTTCAAATCCATTTCTTCGATGGATTTGAATCCTTTTATATAAAAAGAAGGTAAATATAAACTTCCCATTGTTTTCTTTAATAAAGTTCGATTTATGTAATCAGTTTATGCAAAAGTACAAATATATTATGGTATAACAAATATTTTAAAAGAATGATTATCAAACATAAGACAAAGTATCCCAAGCAGGAAACAACATAGAAAAAAAATTTAAGTTCCAAATGATAATGATGTAATCTCGTCTTACTTTTTTTGATTTTGTTACATAATCAAAAACATAAATAATCTCTGGATTACACCACAAGTATTACTTAAATATATTATTATTTTCCACATTAATACATTGAGAAATTCACAAAAAAGACCTATCTTTGTTGTACCATCATCATGTAGCGCATGGGATAAGACTATCAAAGAATCAAAGTTTTATACTTGATTTTTGGTATACAAAATTTGAATGAAGAAAGGCGGTACAAATAAAATCAACAAAAGGCTGAAAAACAAAGGTTTACACTTGTACATAGAAAATGAATTCTTTGTCAAAAATCTATTTGTACCGATTAAAATGCTAAAACGCTGATAATTAAATATGCTTCGATGTTGCATCGTTAATTGATCAATAAAAGCCGCTTCCTTCATTAATCTCAATTTACAGCAACGCCTGAACTATTGCTTCTTAACCCTTCTTTATAATTAAGATACCAGCTCCTTTACTCCCAAACAATGATTACGGTAGCGACATGCGTTCAAACGCCCTGTCTTTTTGGATAGCATCAATACCAACAGTCATAGCACACTAATCTTATTCCATTTATTTGACATAGCCACTCAAACCCTCTCTTCCACCTACATCTCAACTTTGCCAAAAGTTCATCATAGCAAACATAAACATTCATCAAAGCAAAGGCCAACGTTTATCATTCTTGTGAGCAAGCCGGTTTACAGGCAAAGAATAACACTCCTTCCCCTCCCGTATTGAACAATATTCCGTACATTCAGGAATACCTACAGCCCACGCTGTCGCATAGTGCTGACGGAAGAAGCCAGACCCGCTTCAAAGCCCCCCAAAAGGAGCATAATGGAATATCGACAGAAGCAGTTGCTAAAGCCCAAAGCAAATCTGTCAGACCTATTTCTTCCTGCGTTTTGATATATATGCCGAATTATCCAATGCCCATGTTATGAGGCTGTTTAATATAGGAATCAGACTTTGGCCCACCTCTGTCAATGAATATTCCACCCGTGGCGGTATTTCGGCATATAGCTTTCTTTTTACCAGTCCATCGGTTTCAAGAGCCTTCAATGTTTCGGTAAGCACCTTAGGAGAAATATCCGGAATTGCTTTACTTATGGTATTAAAGCGCGTTGCTTCATTTTCGGAAAGGACACACAGTATGAGCATAGCCCATTTGCTGGAGAACCGCGACAGGACATTCCGGATAGGGCAATCTTCTATACGAGTATATTTTTTCAGATTTTCTTGTAATTGTAAGCCGTTCATTTCCAATAATAATTACCTTAAAGTAAGTGGGTTACATTTTTGTAACTTCTTGTTTATCAATATAAAAATCACTAATTTCGCACTATCCAAATGATAGTAAGTTCAGAATACAAAGTTAATCAACTTGATAAAAAACAGGAAATATGAGCAACATTAAAATTATGAACAAGGGCGAAAAGTACGCTCACGCAACAATAGGTTGCATCAAGGGTTTTGAAGGCAAGCAGTTTATGAAAGAAGCTACTGAGGCTACTTCGTGTGAAATCTCGTTTGGAACATTGCCGACTGGCGCATCTGTTCCTTTTTTTCATAGCCATAAGGCGAATGAAGAAAACTACATCATTCTGTCGGGGGCTGGAAAGTTTCAGGTAAACGATGACGTTTTCGAAATCGGTGAAGGGTCAGTCATCAGGGTATCGCCGGGGTGCGACCGGAACCTGAAATGTACTTCTGCCGAACCTATGATTTATATCTGTATTCAGGCAAAGGATGGAAGTCTGGAAGGCTACACAATGACAGATGCTGAAATAACCGAGCGCGAAAGTTTGTTATAAAAGGTTGTATTATCAATTGCCTGATAAACTGAAATCTCTGGCAATGACGGAATATTATCTATCACATCATTGTCAGAGATTTTCAGTTATTTCCAGTATTATACATAATTCTCAAAGGGATGCCCAAAGTGATGCATCAGAGATACAGCTCGCATTCTTTTCGCACAATACATGCCTTCTTGAGCATCATATTTACGATAGCCAGAAGCAATCCGTTTATCCTTCTTGCATGATGGGGACATACTGTGACACATCGCATGCACGAGATACAGACTTTCTTGTCTACTTTTGCCGGATTGTTCTTGTCGATGGCACCAACTGGACATCTGGAAGCACAGAGACCGCATTGGGTACATGCTTTGGTGGCTTTAGGTACGATACCTGCCTTGGCTACTTTCCGATAAGGTCTGTTGCCTGGTATTGCAGGAGTGGAAAAGTCATTTCTTCTCAGTTTATCTTCAATCTGCTCAGCAAACGCTCTTAAATGCCCGTAATCATCCTTATCCGGTCTGTTTTTGGCATATCGATGGGCTATGGAGTGTTCTGCAACGGCCGCTATCGCCGATATGACTGTAAATCCGGCTTGCTGTACGATGTCTTGCAGCTCCACCAGAGTATCTTCATAGGCTCGGTTGCCATACACGCAAACTAAAATTGCTTTTGCGCCATTGCCCTGAATCTTTGCAATGCGTTCTGCAGCCGTGGAAGGTACTCGCCCGCTATAGGATGGGACGGCAACGATGGCCGTGTCTTCATTCGTCAACGAGAATTGATGAAAGTCCTCGTTACTGTTTGACAAATCAATACATCTGATTTCCCGGTTCAATTCGGCTGCCAGAAAGTCGGCAATTTTCTTTGTTCCGCCTGTCGGACTGAAAGTTATTTCATAAATGTTCATATCTTTTATCTCCTTATATATCTCACATTATATTTGAATGATCATCTTTCCGTTTAGTTTTCCTTTGAATATTTCTTGATTTGAGCAGCTTTCATTCTTATATTATGGTTAAAAACATAAACATTCAGTCTTTAACGGGAGTATTCTTTTTACGGTCGCACATAATATCATCCATATTATCTACAGACCACTGGAGCAGTGAATCAAGGATGGGCTGCAATGATTTTGCCCTTTCCGTAAGAGCGTATTCCACTCGGGGCGGTATCTCCGAGAATATTGTTCTTGTTACATATCCGTCCTCTTCCAGTGTACGGAGTGTCATTGTCAGCATTCTCTGTGATATATCCGGCATTTGCTGTTTCAATTCCATAAAACGCATGCTTTCCTTACCTGATCTGTCAAGGATATATATGACGAGTAACGCCCATTTGTCACATATTCTTGCCAATACGTTCCTTACCGGACAACCCGGGAACATGGCATCTTGTACTGTTGATCTTTTCATGAATTATAAATAAGACTGTCTGCATCTAATAAATTTCAGTATACAAAGATAATAATATACTTTAATTACCAAGTGTATTTTTTACACTAATACATAAAATAGATATATGAGGTTTCATTGAGGATATTGCTGGCCAGAGCATCTGTTCTGTTTTTTCATACCTATAAGGCGAATGAAGAAAACGGTGAATGGTCAGTCATTCGGTATCGCCGGGATGCGACTGGAATCTGGATAGTGTTTCAGCCACCGTCCGCATTTCAGACGTACAAGGAAAATAAATCCGCGGAAACACAACTCTACACACATGGCAATCCATACACCTTGCAGTCCTAATGTCGGGGCGAGCCAGGCAGCCAGAGTCAGACGTACAGCCCAGATGCTGAAGAAGTTCATCAGGCATGGGATCAGTGTATCGGCAGCTCCGACAAAGACTCCATATGCAACAATAGAAGCTGCAAACATGGGTTCGGCAAATGCCTCGATGCGTAAGGCCATCACGCCCAACCGGCGGATTTCTTCGACGGGGGTCATCAGTCCGATAATCTGAGGAGCGAACAGATACATAAGGATACCCATCGTACCCATTATGGCCATACCCATCAGTACGGTAATATGGGCAAAACTGCGGGTCAGCTTCTTCCGGCTAGCTCCGATGCTCTGGCCTACAAGAGTGGTTGCCGCATCGGCAATTCCGTAGCCGGGCATATAACAGAGGCTCTCGGCCGTAATGGCAAAGGAGTTAGCTGCAATGGCAAAGACACCGAGTGGCGCTACGATGACTGTCGTCAGAATCTGGGCTCCGCAAATAACTATATGTTCTATCCCCATCGGGAAACCGATACGGAGTGCTTTCCTGAACGTGTCAGCTTTCAGTCGGAAACGGATTTCCCGGCTGCGGTAACTCAGTTTCTCCGAGCGGATCAGCAGATACCAGAGCAGCACACCTGCAACAACGGTCTCTGCGGCAGCCGTACCCAAAGCGGCACCGCTTACACCCAGTCCGGCGCCCGGAAGGGTGAACTGTATACCTGCAACGCTGCATCCGCGCGTTGGAAAAATCAGGAAGAAATTGAATACTACATCCAGCACGCACATGATGACGCCCAGCAGACTGGGAATGCGCATATTCCCACTACAGCGCAGCATGCCGCCTGCCAGAAAAATCATCTGCAGGACGGGCAAAAAAATGGAAAAGATGAAAAAATAAACAGATGCGTCCCGACGGATGGAGACATCGCCTCCCAGCCATGCCGGCAGCGAAGAACTGATACCCGCGCCCAATATGGCCAGCAGCAAACTGAAGACCAGTGTGCCAGCAAGCGACTGCTGCAGAATCATGCGTGCTCCCTTCAGGTCGCCTGCTCCGATTCTGTGGGCCACCTGTACAGAAAAGCCGGTAGCGGCAGCCGTACACAGCCCCCAGAAAAGCCATGTGGTGGTAGATACCAGTCCGATAGAAGCGGAGGCCTCTGCACCGATACGTCCCACCATGGCCGCATCAATATACTGCATGATGATGGAAGACAGCTGTGCAATGATGGCCGGAACGCTGAGCTCTATGGTCAAACGCAGCTGCTGCCGCAAGGTCATCGGGCGACCGTCGCGGATAAGATCAAGCAGTATGTCCGTTTCAGGTAAGTTACGTTTCATCGGGTCATCCTTCTGTTGTTAAGGCATCGGCAAAGCCCTTGAAGCGCGACAGGGCATCTTGCAGTACCGAACGCGGGCAGGCGATGTTCCAGCGCAGGAATCCTTCTCCTTCAGCTCCGTACATGGTACCGCTATTGAGCCAGAGTCCGGTGGTTTCCAACAGACGGGTCTGCAAGGTATCGGACGGCAAATGCAGTGCCCGGCAGTCGGTCCATACCAGATAGGTTCCTTCCAGCTTTATCACTGGTATTTCAGGCAGGTGGGAACGGAAGAATGCACACAGACAGTCATAGTTGGCCTTCAGATAGTCCAGCAACTCAAGAAGCCAGTCCTCGCCTTCATTATAAGCGGCGATGGTAGCTTCGACACCGAAAGGATTGACATCGCACACCTCGTTGATGTTGATGGCACGATCTATCCGCTGGCGCACGGTCTCATCCCTGGCTATGATGCTGGCTATCTGCAATCCTGCAATGTTGAAGGATTTACTGGGCGATACGCAGGTGACCGAATTCCACAAGCATTCCTCGCTGACAGATGCATACGGCGTATAAGAATGTCCGGAGAAAACAAGCTCGCAATGTATCTCGTCCGATAGAACGGTCACATTATTCCGCAGGCAAATCTCTCCTATCCGGCACAGTTCCTCGCGGGTCCATACACGTCCTGCAGGATTATGCGGATTGCACAAAAGCAGCAGCTTTACACCGGGATCTGCCACTTTACGCTCCAGATCTTCAAAGTCAATACGATAGGTACCGTCCGCATATATCAGCGGATTGGCGACAACGCGGCATCCGTTGTTACGGATGGATGAAAAAAAGCAGTTGTACACGGGAGTCTGTACAACGACGCCGTCGCCCGGTTGGGTCAGAGCCTTGATGACAGCAGATACGGCCGGAACTACTCCAGAGGTGTACAGTATCCATTCTTTACGGAAAGTCCAGTGATGACGCCTTTCAAACCAACGAGTTACTGCCATATAGTATTCATCAGGAACACGTACATACCCGAATATGCCGTGCGCTACACGTTTGGCCAGTGCTTCGGTAATTGCCGGCGCCGTACGGAAATCCATATCGGCTCCCCAAAGGGGAAGTATATCCTTATCCGCCGGCAGACTGTCCCACTTATAGGAATTGGTTCCCCGACGGGAAATTATTGTATCAAAATCGTATTTCATGGTCCTTACATTTTAGTCGGTAAAGCAGGTGCGTTCATCTCTAAGACGGATTTCGCAGTCGGCAGGAGCCTTGATGTTCTCGTCAATGGTTATCGAGCCGTACTCGTCGGCTACAATACGTCCCGACATCGGGTTCTTGATGTTAGTTATGGCACCGCGAATGTCGGCATTCAGCGTGCTGTATTCAAAGGCACGGTCGCAGTCCGGTCCGAACGTACAGTTTTCCAGTATAAGGTCGTGTGCATAACAAAGCGGCTGCTCGCCCGTGATGTGACAGTTCACCAGACGGAGGTTTCGGGAGTGCCAGCCAAGGTATTCGCCATTCAGCTCAGAATCATAGATGGTCACATTCTCCACTTCCCAGAAGGCATCCTTGGTGGTAATCCTGGCATTGTGAATCTCCACGTTTTTCACATACTGGAAAACATACTTGCTGTCGCTCTCCAGTCCATCCACATAGATGTCACGGCTGAACATGAAGGGATAGGTTCCCCCATGCAACTTAAGGTTCTTGATGCGGATGCCGCTGCAACGCCAGAACACTTCATCGGCATCGTTCATTGTGACGTTTTCTATATCAATCTCGCTCATCTCCCGGAACATTTTGGGAGCGTCAATCACGGTATCTTTCATCTGCAGATGATCAGAATACCATAAGGCCGAGCGTCCTCCTACATCGAAATAGCAACGCTCGATCTTGAAGCCGTGTACATGCCAGAAAGGGTAATTTCCCTCAAAACGGCAGTCTACAGCCTCAATGTTGCTACACTCCTTGATGGCCGACTCGCCGGCACGGATGATTACGTTTTCCAAACGCAGATTATGCGACTCAAACAAAGGACGCTCGCCCCCGAATTCTGAATTTCGGATAACTTCCATATTATTTTCTTTTCCAGTCATATCTGTAACTTTTCAATTAACCGATACAAAAATAGAAAAGGGCTGAATGCCGGATGGTATACAAATCCTCGGAGTATATACCCATCTTACGGATTGTGAGGAAGAAGATGGAGAGAACAAGTCTTGTTTACGCAGCAACTTTCAAATTGATAAACTGACATTATTATTGTGGATATGGTAAATTCTAAAGTATCAAAATTCAATTATCAGCGATAAAAAATTAAGCCACCAGAAAGTATGAAAATAACTTTCCAGCGGCTTAATTATACAACATTGTACTTCTTAGATTTTATCAAGCTACGAACTATTCTTGACAATCAGCATTTATACAAGAAGTATTTAAAGTGCACTCTAAAATTCCACGACCCTATCAATCTTCAATATTCTACCGTTCTCTCCATCCATCAGTTTATACTATTTCCTTCTTTATAGATGTGGGACTGTTAGCAAATAGATTTTCCATTGTTTCCAGAACATTCGATGAATATTATGTAAATCCGCTACCATCCGAAAACAAGTTCCTCATGAAAAACTGTATAACACGGTAATAAAATATCCCCCTACTTTTCCCTTATCATTAATAACAGTCCGAAACTCTTCATGATTATTTATCATTTTAACCAATACATAAATCAGAAAAGAATAAAGTTTCGTCCAATTTTTATTTTTGAGAGCCATGACCTCTGAGATATCTATGTTTACAATAATACTGTTTCCTCTTTTAATAATCATATTTGAAAAAATCGGCACAAATAAAATCAACAAATAACCGATAAACAAAAAAATTGCACGTGTTCATAGAAAATGAGTTATTTGTCAAAAACCTATTTAATCAATTAAAATTATAAATATTGATAATTAAATACATTCTAATGTCATACACACAAACAACCTCCTGACTATTAACAATATAAACAACTGAAACCTATTCATATGAAGCTCTTTACAGAGCCTTTTTTGAAGCTCTACTACCAACAATAAGTTGTTTTAACAACAAAAAGCCTCTGAATATCACATCAACTTTTAAAAAAATCAAAAAAAAAGTCCAGAGAATAAAGATAGTTTCATTTTTTACTATATTTGCAAAAAGACCTTTATTATTGAAGAACATAATACTTCCAATATATCAAAATGATGAGCAATATCAAAAACATTGCGAATTCTTTCGCTGAGGAATATTGTAGCGACGCAATCTATCCCTCACATTTGTTTAAAGCCATACTTCACAAGAGTATAGGTTTGGTTCATTTTATTGAGATTGATCTAGATAAAGACTATTACTATCTACAGGAATGGGCCGATATACAAATGCAACTTTCACCACGAGCTACAAGACCACAAAGGAATCTGGACTACTCCCAAGAGGCCAAGGCTGTCATGGAAGAAGCTGAAGTATATAAAGAGAAATTTGGATTTGCGGATTGTGAGCCAATATGCATACTGACGTCATTAGTTACACCAGGTGTAGGCTTTACATTTGATCAACTGAAAACATTGCCTCTTACTGTTTCTGAAATACAAGACAAAATAGGATTCCACTCATCTACAAATACAAACGAAAAAGCCAACAAAATCGGACAGGCCTCTTCAGGTAATGAAAAAGGACTTATTAGTAAATACTGTATAAACAAGATTAATGAGGCTCAGTCTGGTAAGCTTCCCATTGTAATAGGATTCGAAAATGAAATATCTGTAATTTTCGAAATCTTAGGACGCAAAACAAAGTCCAACCTTTTGATAACAGGCGAATCAGGAGTAGGAAAGACATCTCTCATCAATGCATTCGTTCAGCAACTATTCGAAGGGCATGTGCCGTTATTTCTAAGCAATGCTACTGCTTATGAACTGGATCTGGCAAGCCTCGGCGCAGACGCATCTTATAAAGGAGAAGTGGAAGACCGATTTAAAAATCTGTTACAAGAAATTAAAGAACAGCCTAATGCTATTTTGATTATTGAATCCATAGACAAGCTATTTGACAAACAGAACAGCCTGTATGGAGTCTCTTCTATTTTAAAACAGGAATTAAACAAAGGTGGCCTCCTGCTACTCTGCACCTCATCCATTGACGGATATACCAAGAACATTGAAACAGACAAGGAATTCGTCAACAAGCTCGAAAAGATTACACTTGAAGAGCCTAATACCGACTTGTGTCTCCGTATTCTGAAAGGAGCATTAGGCGCATATTCAGACTACCACCAACTGAGTGTAAACGAAGCTGTTATGATAGATGCCATCCGACTGGCTAAACGCTATCTGACTGAGAAAGCTTTACCAGACTCCGCTTTTGATCTGATAGACCGTACAATGGCACTGGTAAAAACAATGAATGACATGTCTGCCAATGACATCACCAACTTGCAAGCAGAGTTGGTCAAAGTGACAGAACAAATCGGTGTCAAAGAAAACAGCCAGATTATGACCGAGCTGGAGTGGCTGCATTACAAACTAGTCAATCAAATTAGTTGTATCTTGATGGCACAATTGGATGCAGACATTGAGTTCAGCAAAATAACTACTGCACAAGAACGAATTGATTACCTGAAAAAAGTTCTTGACCAACTCTCCCTAATGTGTCAGCAAAAACGTACCGAACTTGATAGTTCTGACTTATTTGCTGTTGTGGCCAAACAGACAGGCATTCCTTTAGGAAAAGTCCAGTCGAAAGAACGTGACCGCCTTGTTAATGCAGAAACTATCCTGAAGAAACGGGTGGTCGGACAGGATCATGCAGTTAAAATCGTACTTGATGCCGTGTTCGAATCCCGTTCTGGTCTGAACAAGAAAGGTCAACCCATGGGATCCTTTTTCTTCCTTGGCCCAACCGGAACAGGTAAGACAGAATTGTCCAAAGCACTGGCTGCGTTCCTGTTTGAAGATGAATCCGCACTAATCCGTTTCGACATGTCGGAATTCAAGGAAGAACATTCCGTAGCACTGCTTTACGGAGCACCTCCGGGATACGTAGGTTATGAAGAAGGCGGCCTTCTGGTTAATAAAATTCGTCAGAAACCCTACTCCGTAGTATTGTTCGACGAAATTGAAAAGGCCCATAAGTCGGTGTTTGATTTATTCCTTCAAATTTTAGATGAAGGTAAGTTGCATGATCGTTTGGGACGTGTAGGTGATTTTTCAAACGCTTTGATACTATTCACTTCCAATATCGGCAGCCAGTTTATCGTTGACTCGTTCAACAAGGGAGTTATTCCTCAAAACAACGATTTAATGGACATCATGCAAAACTATTTCAGGCCAGAATTTCTCGGACGTCTGACAGAAATCGTACCCTTCTCACCGATTACAGAAGAAACCGTTACACGTATTTTTGACATACACCTGAAAGGACTGCTGAAACTATTGGAAGAGCAAGATATCAGGCTCAACATCAGTCAAGATGCCAAGCGAGATATCGCCATGATGGGGTTCAACCCACAATATGGTGCACGCCCCGTTATTGGTATCATCCGAAAAGAGCTCAGACATCCACTGTCCAAATTGATTATTTCCGGCAAAATCAAATCAGGAGATACTGTTGAAGTACGAATGAAAGAAGGAAAACCTGAGTTCATAACACTCTAAAATTCAATGAATATATAAAATCCATAAAATAATAACCTTAAAAAATGAGAACCTTATGGCAATGAAAGAAAATTTCATCTCAATGGCTCCAGATGAAGAATCCAATGCAAAAGTCACCCCCATTGATAACAACAAAACGTTGATGATTGACCAATACACATCAGACGCTGAATCTGGCAATCCAGAATTTGTAGAAGATATACAAAACATCAACGACGCATTTGCTCACTTCAAGCCGTCCGTCGAAGTAGACTTTGTGGACGAAGAAGGTGGTTCAATAAATGAAGTGCTCCATTTTAGTGAGCTTCGTGACTTTGAAGCCCAGGGAGGAAAAGGCAGACTTGTTGAAAACAGTCAGTTCCTTTCAAATGTAAAAAAGAAAATCGACACCAACAGCAAAATTCGTAAAAGCATCGAACAGAACAGAAAGCTAAGAGACATCTTGAAAGACAGCACCGCTAAAGAAGAGCTGAAAGAGATGCTGCAAGCCATGCTGGAAGAATTGGAAAATAATAAGTAAACCTCTAAATAATCAATATTATGCCAGAAGCAGAATTACAGAAAAGCAATATCGCATCACAGGGCGCTGGTGAAGTAAAGCAAGCCCAGCAACCGGCCCAAGCCAAAGATATATCCCAATTGTTATCCGCATTCGGTGGTTTCAATGCCATCCGTGGCTTTATGCCCGATGCCGACAACCTGAACCCGGCACGCAAAGCAGCTAAAGCCGTATTCCTGTCAGACAAACGCTTTCAGGATAAACGGGAAAACTTGATTAACGAGATTAAAGGTTGGCTGGAAATTTTGAATGAAGGTCATGAGAGCGCTACTGAATTTGTAGATGCCTGCAAAGCCAAAGAAGATAAATACACTAAAGTGCTTAGCCAGGGTATCACTGATGCTCTCTATGCAACAGCCAATCTGGAACGGTCTTATCGGGCTCTTGACAGTTTCTTCAAAAATGCCAATACCGACAAAGTGAAAAATCTGCGTATCATCAATGTATACAAAGATGATATTGCTGATAGCGATTCGGGATTTGCTCAAGAAGTAGATAACCTGTTGCGTAATGGTTTCGACCGCCTGAGCCTGAAAGACTGCTACAGCCTGATGGTTGTTCCAGGCAATGTGTTCCAGGACAAACCGACTTTGCTGCAATGGGCTAAAATCGCTTTCAAATACAAAGTCATGCTGATTACAGACCACGCAGACGAATACTCATTCGATGACCTGCAAGCTAATACAGAAGGCTACCGCGATAGTGATATCGAATTGCAAAACGTCATCATGACCGCCAACTGGCTTGTAGGCCGTGACTCCGAAAAGCTGTCTGAAGACGAAAAAGAAAGCCCGGCATTCTACATCTGCAGTTCGGGTGCTTTAGCCGGAAAACTGTACGACGAGAGTGCCAACATGGCTCAAGGAGCCGGTGGCAAGAAATACGGTACGCTCAATGGTGTGAAAGGAGTAAAACTGGACTTACTGAAGTCTGAAATAGCTGCCCTGATGGATAACCAGGTCATTCCGATGGTATACTCTGAAGGACGTGTAATGGCTTTCAATAACACCACCCTCTATAACGGCGACAATACTTCCATGAAGGAATATCCAATTGTCCGCGTATTCGATTGGGTCAAGAAAGTTCTGATGAATTACGTACACGAAGTAGCTCTCGAAAACTGGGATCCTTATAATTCGCCCAAAAACCTGAAAGCAAAGATTCAGGCCTTTCTGAACGATTACAAGGGTTACGGCAACTTATTCCAGAATTATGAAATCAAGGAACCAACCCAGGATCCGATAACCAAGCGTATCACATGCGACATCAGCCTGACCCCTTTCTATTCAGCCAAAAATTTTATTATCAAAGTTTCTGCTGACAAGAAAGACAAAGATGCCCAGATGGCATAAATCCAACCCTATTCTATAAACCCAATATTTAAAAATGTAAGATTATGGCAAAGACACCTGTAAAATTAGAAGTTGACGGCTATAAGGAACGCGAAGTCATGATGGTTAAATACGAATTTGACCAGGCAACAGACGTAGAAGGCCAGATGTCAGGAATTCCCCGCGGCGGAAAAATCAACATCCGTGTAAAAGCGCTTAACGATGGTACCCCCGATTTACTGGCCTGGATGGTTGAACGCAATTTGCCAAAAAATGGTGTAATCACTTTCCTGGAAACAAAAACCGGTAAGAACATGAAGACAATCAAGTTCACCAACGGTTATTGTGTAAACTTCGAGGAAAAATGGGAAGACAAGAAAGGTCATTTCGAAGAAATCGAAATCACATGTCAGAAAATTGAATTCGAGTCTGTTGTTTTCGAAAACGACTGGGCTTAAATCCGAAAAATGATGTCTAACAAAAAAAACAGAAACAATATGGCAGAAAATATAACCCCGGTACAATTATCGGTAAAAGATTTCGAGACCCGTGAAGTCATGATGATTGACTATACATTCTCACAGACAACCGACCGTGAAGGCCAAATCTCCGGTATCCCCAGAGGCGGCCGTATCGACATCCGCGTAAAAGCAATGAACGACGGCAACAACCAGTTGTTGCAATGGATGCTGTCGCCCAACGATCCGCGTGACATCAAGATTACCTTCTACAACACCATCGACGGTTCTACCATGAAGGAATTGGAAGGCACCGGATGCTATTGCGTACACTACATGGAAAAATGGGAAGATGGCGAGGAACACTTCGAGCAACTGCAAATCGTTTGCCAGGAGCTGAAGAATGGTCCCGTTGCCTTCCAGAATCCTTGGAAATAAAGTATGTAGCTGCCATCCGGCAGTATCTATCCTCTCCCCGGCAAGGAATGCCGGGGAGATAAAATAAAGAAACACGAAGTGAAAAACCTCCCGTTATGTCCTTATTTGCAAATCTATATTTGGGAAATAATGCCTCTGGCGCCTATACCAATGCGTATCAGGTAGTTCAATGCGAGGTCAAAGTATCGAGGCATCACAATTCCTACACTCCTGACGGCAATCCACGGTGCGACCAGCTTATCCTGTCGGTCATTGCTCCCAATAAAGACGACCTTATGCTATTTGAATGGTATATCAACCAGACATTACTGTCCGGTAAAGTCATAATCGATTTAGCCAACCAATCCTCCAAATATGACATAACGACACGAACCTTAAAGTTTGAGGATGCCAAATGCTTTTCGATTGCCGAAACCTACAATATCAGCAACACCAACCGCCATCAGCTCAAACTGGGCATTATGGCGAAGAAGCTGGAGATTGACGAGATTGAATTCTAAAAAGCGAACCCCTCAAATTAAAACCTTCTATGCAAAATATCTCAAACTACCTCAAGGCCACTCTCTTTTTCGATAACATTCATGAGACGAGTGTCAGAAGAGAGCAAGGCTTCACGCTGCAGCAATTCCACTACGAATGTACTAGAAAGAGAAATGACATAGGAATGCCCTATGGACCAACCCAGACTACCATCCTTCAGCTACAAATCAAATCCTTGCCGGACGGATACCTGAAAGAAATATACAAACGGATGAACGAGCATACCGAGTCGTGCTTCTCAATCGTTTTCAACGCATCTTTCCGTACCGACGAAGGAGAAAACACGCTGAGTGACTACGACAGCGGACTGATTGTAACTGGCTATGCCATTAGTGTAGACGAAGCCTTTGGCGCTTCTCATCCTGCAACGACAACCTTCCCTTCCGAAGAGGGAGAAAAAAATATCGACCTGATGATGACCAGCATCAGGCTGCTGACCAAATCGATTACTTACATCGGCAGCGACAGTTATCAAAAGAAATTATATATCAACTTCTAATATAAACAGTAGAACATCATGGCTTCCTATACTTTAACAATCTACAACGTCCCTCAAGAAAATAAAAATATCGAATTGAGTTACAACTCAAACGATGGCCATTCAACAGGGTCTACAACCATCGAGAATACTACATGGACTTTTACGCTCCAGAATTTGAGCTACTCGAAAGCGATTTACAAACCGGGGGAACTTATCTTTAAGTTGCAATTAACAGGTTGCAGCGGTGTGAATGCTATTTACAGCACATTCAAAGGGAAAAAAGTCGAATTGGTTTGCAAAGAGAGCAACAACACGAACAATATAGCAAAAGGATACTATATATTCGGCATACAAGTCAAGAAAAAAGCTGATACTTTTTATGTTACGTTCCAAGCCTACGATCCATTTAAATACCTCACACTGGATACCTATTGCAAGGCTTATACAGGTAAAAAATTCATTCAAGATATTTTTTTGAACAAAAAACTTTGGCCCAACACTCTTCCGGAAGCAATAGACAAACAACTGACAATAGTGGATGCTAAACGTCTAATAAATGAACGAGAAGCAGAGAAGACCAATCTCAAGGAAAAACAAAAGATATTAGATGGAGACTCAGAAAAAGGAACGGAAGGAGAAATAAAAGACCTTGAAAATAAAATAGCAAAAGAGAAAGACGAAAACACTGCAAAAGAACTGCTAAAGACGCTTGTCGAGAAGAAAACATTGTCCAATAATATAAATACAAAAATAAATAATCTAAAGGAAGAAGTAAAAAAATTAAACAATATTATCAACGAAGAAACAAAGTCTCAATTTAACCAAAAACCTTGTTATCTATATTATGGCGATAATAAAGAATTTATCCAGCCCTACCTCGTGCAATACAACGAAAGTTTCTTCGATTTCCTGGTCAGAGTCTGTAACCGATGCGGAGAATTTCTATATTACGAGGACGGATTTTTCAATATCGGATTGAATATTGAAAAAGATAATACCGGTAGAATTACATCTAAACAAACGTCTATAACAGAGTATGTTTCCGTCAATTTTTCCAATGAAACAACTACTGCGTGGAAAGAAAACTATATCGTAAACAAGCATCATAATTATGCTGACGGCTTTACCAAAACATTTCCTTATTTAGATCTTAATGAAGCTGAATTAAAAAAGGATTTTGGGAAAAACTACAAAATCATAAACGACAATGGCAAAGAATTGACTATTAAATACAAGATAGAGAAAAATGATAAGGGTGAGAAAACAGACGAAGACAAAACCGATAATGTCAAGAGAAGTAAGTATGAACAAAACAAAGACATTATGCTGTGTCAGAATTCCCACCTGACCTCCGATGAAAACTTGGCTTCTCTCCCTCCAAAAGATAAATACACCAAATGGGGAGATTTTGCCCTGTGGCCGGGATGTTACCTTATCAACGTTTTTACGGATATTGTTAATTCAGCTAATATAGCTGAGGCAATCGCAAATGTAACATTCAGTACATTTGCAACCAGTATGAGCAGTTTAGCCTTGGCTGCAGATGCTAATAACAATTATGAAACAGAATATTTCAACAATAAAAATGATATTTACAAAAAAGAAAGAAAAAACGACGGCCACATCCATCCGTTCAGTACATCAGAGGAGAATAAAAACACCACTTTGAGCAGCTACGTAACTTTCAGCCTAGAATTTTATGAAACTGTCCGCAAGGGAATAGAAGCGAATGAACAGTCACGCATCCAAATTGCATTAGGCGACCATTTCTACCCCCTCTCGTTGGGCAGTCTGATAGAACTGGATGGGCAACAATACATTGTTGTCCAAATGAACGGCTGCGCCAACAGCAATGCGGAGACTCTCGACATCGAGGCCATCCCATACAAAGAGAATGAATTCGTATTCCCCCCTGCCGCTCCTGTCGGTCCCATTCGTGAGGCCAAAGCCCAACGGGCCTTCATCACACACAATACGGATCCCTTGAAAATGAATCGTGTAAGGGTACGCTATCCGTGGCAAGGCAACACGGAAGACCCTACACCATGGATCCGCATTGCCCTCCCTATGGCTTCGGACAGCAGCGGCTTCAATTTCCTTCCCCAGATAGGCGACGAAGCCATTATCAACTACGAGAACGGGAATATTGAGAAACCTTACGTAGAAGGCATGCTCTATACAAGAGCAGCAGAAGAAGATGAATCGACGGTTCCATACGCTTTCAAACAGGACAAAGCTCGTGTCATTTCATCCGTAAACGGTCATTCCATCATCTTCTCCGACCCTCCTGCCTCTACGAATGTCTTCAATGGACTCATCCCCTTATGGAAAACAATTAATAGTTTTTATCCAACTGTTTTGAAAGGAAAACTTCCGGACTACAACAAGAAAGCGATGGGAGGCATCGAGTTTACAGACGAACACGGGCTGTACTCCATATCCATGTCGTCGGACAAACGTGCCATCTCCATTGACAGCCCTTTGGGCAAAGTAGATATCAATGCCTTTACAGGCATCACCATCAGTGCGCCCAACGGGAATGTTCGTATCGAAGGGAAAAACATCGATATCGTGGCGGGTAATAATCTGTCCATTTCCTCCGGAAACAATATTGCATCCCACTTTTGGCATATGAAAGACAAGAAGTGGAAAGAAGGATGGAAAGATTTTGGCAAGACGATGGTTACCGACGTCTTATCAAAAATAGAGGTTATTGACATGAATTTAATACGTACTGCATTCGAAACTATCGTACGTCCTTGTGGCGGTACTATGCTTATCAAGTCGAACAGGTACCTGTGTTTTGAAGCCGGCAAGGGAGAGGCTCAAATTGCCGGACGTCAAACAGTCAAACAATTAGGACTGAGAAATACGTTTAAACATCTTAAACCCGATCTATTCGAAACAACAATACAATATAATCCTAATAATCCTAATCCTGTGGCAACGAACAGAATACCAATACATATAAACAATGTAATTCAGGCTATTGAAGCAGCAAAGAAAGCATTTGATACGATAAACGCTAATATGTTAAGTGCAAAAGATGCATATAGTGACGCTTACTCAAAGTATCATGCTGCTGCAACAGCACTCACAAATCAATATGTAAATACTATTCCTCAAGATTTTGCCTCTTTATATCCCAACAATATCGATTCCTTTAATGCAGTGCAAATGCAAAATAAACCACAACCACATAAACTGTATGCTTTAGAACGTTATAAGGAAATTAAAACTTATGTAAACGTGCTAAACGAAAATGCTCTATATATAAAAGACATGCATTTAACGTCAGACAAAATTTGGGCTGATTTTAAAAATGTTTATCTACAGGACACCGTTGTAAGCCAATTAATCAACACTCAAATAATTGAAACTTCACTTAAAAATCTATTTGACAATTCCACTACCCAAAATTATTTGAGCAATAATGGGCCGCAAGATTTAGGCGTTAACCTAAAACGAGCACTTGTATATGAAATTCTAAATTTATTAATTAACAATCAGACCACAACGGAAACCCAAGACAGTACCCATTGCAGCGTAAATAAAATCAGCTTAGGGCAACAAATTCAAGCATACGATAATACACAATGGGGCAATTTAATCAATAATAATTTAGCATATGAAAACGGAGCTCCTGATCAACTCAGAAAGCGAGATAATGCTAGATTGGGGATTATGAAATCGAAGTTTTTAGGACTTCATAAACTGGATGGTATGCTCGACCAATATATATGGGACACCAATGAAGATGCTGGAAAAATCTTATTTTCCGACCAGGAAGGCGAGACCCTTAATTTCCAGAACAAAGAGATCCATTATTACAAAAAATCGGAAACTGACCCTCTCGCTAAATTAAAACAAATACTCAGAAGCATACAATAACATATACACCATCAAGCATGAGAACAATCGCAGAACAATTCAAATACTGGCAGGAAGCTCTGGACGATTTCCAGAAGAACGTGGAAAAAGACCTGGATGAAATTCGACGCTATAAAAGCGAAGTCCAGCAGATGAAAATCGACCTGATAGACCATCTGGAGAAAGGACGGTATGTCCGCGACGACCAGCGCGTCATCATCTCCGCTCCGGAAATCATCATCGGTAATGTAGATAAGAGCGGAACGCTGTGCGGCAGCCACTCGAAAATCATTCTCCGGGGAACAGACATCTGCCTGGACGGCGTAGGTGCAGGCGCTTCCGGTGTGGGAAGCATTGTGAGCCGCGCCGCAAATATCCGCCAAATCGCGGTAGATCCGGGAATGGACGGGCAGGAGAATGTGGCTAAAGATATTTCGGAGATTGTCTCGCAAGCCCGGAATGTCATCATCCGAAGCGAAAAGCAGGCTAATGATGTCTTTCCGACGTATGGTCTTAGCGGCACCGACGGCGGCATTACCCTCTCTACCGACGGACAAATCAGCCTGAACGCGACACTCCCCTGCGAAACGCTCAAAGAAAAGCTGGAACAAGAAGAGACAGCACTGACTACGCAAGCCAATGAACTCAAGAAGGAAGCGAGTCAGGCCAAGTCGGAAGTATCATCGCTCATCTCGCAAATCGACAAACTGTTCGACCAGGACCTTATGAACCTGGACGAAACAATGACCCGAACAAACTACATGGACATCGATGAGCTGCACGAGGAAATCCGGAACATTTCCGGCACCATCTACTCCGCAATGACCCGTTACTTCAACGTCCTCTCCCGCCTTGCCGAGAGCAACCGCCAATTGAACAGCATCAAGGAACAAAAAGAGGCAGCAGGCCAGTTGCAGTCTTCGTTCAAAGAGAAAAGTACTGATACCTCCATCTCGCTCCGCTCCGAAAATATCAGCCTCACCTCGACCGACGGCGACGGCAACCTGCGCACCAACGACGGTGCGGGTATCGGATTGGCTGGCAAGGAAATCAGCCTCACCTCCTACGGCAACGACAGCGCGCTGATCAAGGACAGCGGCATCTACATGGGCTCACAGGACGTGGAAATCAATACTGCCAACCCCAAGATAGCGGACAAGAATACTGACCTACCGGCCGAAGGCAGCGTGCGCGTCGTCTCGAAGGAAATCCAGGTAGAGGCTGTGGACTACGAGACGAAAGACGACAAGACCGAAGAAAAGAGCCTGACCAAGGAGGGCTCGTTCACCCTGCGCGCCGAAAAAATCAACCTCAACGCCACCGACACTGAAGGCAAGGCTACCGGAACGATTGCTGCCAACGCCAAGGCGGTGGAGGTGAAGGCAATGGATGTGGACAAGGAGAAGCGCACCGACAAGGAGCTGGCTGCAGGCAGCAGTCTGCTTCTGCTGGCAGAGAAGGTCTATGCAGGAGCAAGGGACAAGAAGGCACGAAGCAAAAGCATACAGGTGGCCTCGGACAAGGTGGGCCTCTTCGGCGACACCACCGTCGAGCTGCAGCAGGACGGCAAAGCCATCCTGCAACTGAGTGGCGGTGACGCTGCACTCTCCGGCAACAAGACAACCCTCTATGGTGAGATGACCTCTCAGGGCAAGACAACATTCAAGTCCGACGTCACTGCCGAAACAGTCGAGATGAAGAACCTGAAGGTTAATTCGTCGTTCAAGACCCCCTACACCACCGAAGGTATCTCTGTGCCTGGTGCACCATCTACCGCAAAGCTGGGTACGAAACTGAGTGAAGAAGAACTGAAATCGAACAACGGATAAAAGCAGAAAGATTATGGCAAAATATGTTTGTATGGGTGCTACGCTGAAGTGCACGTTCGGTATGGCTCCCTCCTCACTAATGGTAACGGTCCCTCTGCGGCCGATGATTCAGAACAAGCCGAAAGCCACCATTATGGATTTCGCTCCGATGGTCAACATCCTGCCCTTCGGCATGTGCCAGTCGCTGAGCAACCCCATGGTGGCCTCTGCCACATCGGCTGCAATGGGTGTCCTGACACCCATGCCCTGCATCCCGGTAATCGTGGCTCCCTGGACACCGGGCGGCAAGCAACTGATTACCAACATGCCGGCCCTGCTGGACAACTGCAAGCTGATGTGTGCCTACGGCGGCAGCATCTCCATCAACATGCCTGGTCATACATGCGATTCACAAGGGAAATAACAACCAACCTCTGAATTATACGAAACTTCACAGAATGACTGGGAACATTCATTAAATTAGCTAATATCAGCCAACTAATTCATATACAGAGTACGCGAATTAGTTGGCTTTTTCGTATTCCCCTATTCGTTCAGAAAAAATCATGCGGTCGTTGAGGTTGAATCGTGCGGTCGATTCTGCCCGATCGTGCAGTCATTGCGGCCAAATTGTGCAGTCGTTGCAACCTAATTATACGGTCGATACTGACTCTTATTCTTCACTGACAAACTGGCTCAAGTCCAACTTCGAGCTTTTGTCTTCGCCGCGTGCGGCCTGCCGTTCACTCTCGGCCTGTTCAGCCTCGGCCTTCTTTTTCAGATAGTCCTGATAAGCTTCCTCTATCTGTTTTTCTTTCTCCTCACGATAGGACTTGCATATATCTTTCATCTGATCATAAATCTTCTGGAGTTCCTCCTTCGCCTCATCTATTTCCTCAGGCTTGGCACTTGCCAATTGCTTGATAATCTTCGCTCCATATGCCGCATGAGTCGCATCGATTTTGGCCGTCATTTCCTCGTAAATGGCCTTTACATAATTCATCCCCACGTCATGACGATCATCGTTCACTTTGGGCATTGTACACAATACGTACCGGTCTTCTTCTCCATCCAACGAGTCCTCTTCTTCTCCATTCATCGACTTCTGTCCGATTTTATAGTCAGGATGTGCCTGAGCCACAGCCTTGCAGATGTCAAACAGGAAGTCCTGCTCCTTGGGAATCAAAGCAAACTGGTCGTCCTGGGGTATCGCCACATCGGCCACGTCCTCCAAGTTCATCCGCTCACCACCTACTTCCACTTCGACTGACAAAAGAGCAGCCGGTTCGGCCTTCACACCGAAGTGCATGAACTGGTAATTCATATACACCGCATATCCGTTCATTTTCTGCTGGGCTTCCTGCAACAGCTTATACACAGTTATTCTCATTTGTATTCCTTATGTTTATTATTTCAGTTTTAGTTTCACATTCACAATGTCATTCCCCCTCAGGCGGACAAGCGTTTCAGCCGCCTTGCGCCCCTTGACCAACCGGACCCGATAAGTACGGCCGACAGGCAGATTACGAAGCACACAAGGCGCAGAACCAATCGCAAGTCCGTTCAGGAAGACAGTGGCATCCACTTCATCACACGACACGTTCAACAGTCCATAGTCAGCCAAAGGCGAAATCAGATTCAGTTCCACGCTCTTCCCCGCATCCACCCAGAAGAAATCGGTGCGTGAGTCCAGTCCCTCTTTCCTTGAACTGACAGCATAAAAACCAGGTGCCAGATTTCCTCGCCATTCACCTTGTCCCAGCCGCTCGCGGTTGAGCCAGATTTCGGTGTCGGCATCGAAGGCGGTAATATGTACGTCGGCCCATTGTCCTGACTGCTCCTGAAGGCCGTCCGAAGCCATGGAATCAGCCAAAACCTCATCCGGAAATCCAGACATTTCTATGGACTGTCCCAGCTGTGGGAACGGACGCAATTCGATGCCATGCAAATCAACCACCTTGCGCTCAGCGTTCGCCAGCTCCAGCCACTGCTCGTAGTAGAGCGAATCACCCAGGTTGACGGTCAGGCGATATCGCCCGGGCATCAGACGGGAGGTTTCGACACGCTGCAGCCCCAACGAATCCCCGTCCAGACAGATACGCGCATCGGGCCAATCGGTTTCCACAGTCAGATAGGCATAAAAGGGCTGCAATACGTAACGCTTCTCGAAACGGACAATATCTGTCAGTTCGATGGTATCATTCAAGGTCTGATAGAAGGGTGACTCAATACGGCAGACATGCCGGCCCAATGGTAAATAGAGAGAAAGATTTCCATCCAGAAGAGGATGGATAACGGTATCTACGTAAACGATGGCACGTTCGGGCACCGTCGAAATCAGCGCCCACTGCTTTTGCTGACGGAATTCTTTCTCCAGACTTTCAGTATGGAGATAAGCATGATAGTGCTTCTTTTTTTTCAGTACACCATTGGGCACCTTCCAGGCCAGTTGCCCGTAGACAGGATGCTTGATAATGAGGGAACCTGTACGGTGAGGCAGTGCCAAGGTAACCATTCCCTCTCCTTCGGTTGCGGCTACGGGCGCATCTTCCACGAAGAACTGAAAACCTTTTTCATTAGTAAAAAAGTCGAGCAGGGCTTGCCGTTTATCGGTCGTGAAAGATGCCTTGTGCAGAAACGGCTTCTTATAGCGTCCGAAATCTTCTACGTGCATCCGCTGTGCCATAACGGGAAAAACCGCCATGCACCATAGTATTATGATCCACCCATATCTCATGCGTACTGTTTCTGAAATCATACCTTGCAAACATACGGAAAAATACTGGAATAATCGTTCCTCTTCTTCGATTTTCTTTACGAAATATCGGTAATAACTATTCTTTTCTCCGTTTTATCCTCCATCGTTTCTGAATGGCTGCAACCGGTTAAATATAAAAAAGAAAGCTTTTTACACGTTTTCTGCCAAATATTGTCTCAATCATTTGGGGGCTTTCCCGAATATTTGCTACATTTGAACAGCCAAACAACAGAAATCATCTTGCAATGAAAGAAAACGACCCGATACCGACCTTAGCTCCCACTTGGGGTGCGGACGTGTTTTCACTGCTTTCCTGGTTCAAGCAGGAGCGGTTGGAACGAGCCAATGTCATGGTAGTGGGTTGTGGTGCTCTCGGCAACGAAGTACTGAAGAATTTGGCTCTATTTGGCGTCGGTCACTTGGTCGTTGTAGACTTTGACACCATCGAACCATCAAACCTGACCCGTTCCATCCTCTTCAGCCAAGCAGACGCCGAAGCCCGTCGCCCCAAGGCAACCGTAACGGCCAAACGTATCCGCGAAATCAACCCTTCCATTCAAGTTCTGCCTTTGGAGTGTGACATCTGCCACGATATCGGACTAGGCCTGCTACGCCAGATGGATGTCGTTGTAGGTTGTGTAGACAACCGATGGGCACGCTACTGCCTGAACCGTCTTTGCATGCGGGTCGGTGTGCCCTGGGTAGACGGCGGCATAGACGGCCTGGAAGGCACAGCACGAGTATTTATGCCCGGCAAGAATTGCTACGCCTGCAACCTTGGTCCAGAAGCACTGAAAGACATGTCGTACCGTTTGTCATGCAGTGCATCCATCCAACGAAACGAACAGGCGAACCGTGTGCCGACTACACCTGTTATCGCCTCTATCATCGGTGCTGTAGAAGCACAGGAAGCCATCAAGCTGTTACATCCCGATGAACTGGCCAGTGGAGAACTAACCTCGCTATGCGGAAAGATGTTCTACTACGAAGGCCAACACCTGGCTGCACGTATCGCAGGCTTTACGGGTTACGATGAAGAATGCCCCGTGCATGAACAATGGGAGCCAATAGAAAAAGCAGACCTCACAACAGACAGCCCGATTGGTGAAGCACTGGACAATCTGGCCGGGCAATTGGGATGCAACGATGTGGAAATTATCCTTAGAGACCACTGTTTTGTGGACTACCTGACCATACGGAAAGACGACCGAGAAGTAACCGTCATGCTGCCAGACTACGCCATTGCACAATTTCTGGAAGAAGAACCTACATTACGTCACCTTCCTTTCCACGCCTTCTATCAACATGAGATAAAAGCTATTGACAGTCACTTCCCTTATCGGGATCTGACACTCTCTCAAATCGGTATTCCACCGTGGAGCATACTGCACGTGCGGACAGAAAACGGCAACCGTTATGTGGAACTGGCCGATGAACGAAATTACTCAACCTTCTTATTTCAAAGCAGACAGGTATGATGAACGATCCAAAACCATTTGACATCAGCGCGGAGTTCCTCTTGAATTACCTCTTCCCTGATCATACAGATCAGTGGCAAGCGGAATATGCCGGCGCATTCTATCGAAACTATAGTCCGGATATTCTGTCGTTCGAAGAGGACAGACAAACGGTACGTCTGTCTCGCGACGGTTTTCTCCGGTTGCTTCCCCAAGGAATTATTGCCCCCGACAATATCCTGAAAGGCAAGGGCTTCGAACAGAAATACGAACAGCTCAAAAAGAAAGAGGAACTTCTGAAAGATCTCTTCAAGCCTGTAGATACCCTGAACTTCAGATTCCGCCTTCACATCGAGAAAGAAACATCACAACTGTCGAGCGAAAAACTGGCCCTGCTGCTTAAATATTATTTCGACTACGAACTGGAAAAGGAGAAAAACCCATACATCCGGAAAACAGCCCCACTGCTTCTCCTTGTCAGCCATTTGCGCGCTGACTTCAGCTTTTTACATACTCTGCTGAAATGCTTGTTTGGTTGCCCTGTGGAAATGACGACTGGCCGATATACATGGGACGAAGGAAACGAATATTCGCAACCTGCCATCACCTTCCAGCTGATTGTCCCAGATCTTACAACAGAGGCGTACAACCAGCTAAAACTGACCGTAGATCCGTTTGCCGATTTTATCCGCGAATGGTTCATTCCTTTCGACACGCATTGCGCCATTGTCATCAAACATCATAATCATCCCTTTGTTTTGGGAGATGCCCTGACACTGGATTATAATACAGAGACCCACGAACATTCATCAACCCAGCATATTGACACTAACAGGAACCCATTATGAACATTAACTCAAGAATAGACTGGAAAGCCGGCATGGCAATCTCCGCCCAAACTTTTCTGGAGCTGGACGAGAACCTGCGTCACAGACAACAAGCGGCAACCCGAGCCGTCAACGGAAATGAATTCGGCCTCATACCTTTCACTGAATTCATTACGCAAGGTGGCTTTGTCCGCAACAAACTGGAAATTGAGCACCTGTCCTGCATGGCCCTACTCCCCTCAGGGAAAATTCTGCACATTGACGAAAAAGTTGTAGTAATCATCCCGCTGGTATATGGAAACGAATACTACCTGGCCTGTAATTTCGGCGAAAAGGAACTGGAATTCGACGTAAAGGAAATACCCTTTGTACGACCGGAATACACATATGGCATCTATTCCCTGAGTGAGCTGGAGGGAACAGACTTCTTCCCGGTCATGAAGTTCAAAGTCAGCGACGGCATTTTTTCCATCGACGAATCTTACATTCCTCCTTGTCTATATCTATCGTCTGACAAACGCTTCCAACCATATGTGGAACAACTTACAAAGAAAGTCAGTTTACTGGCCGAACACCCAAATCTGGAGTCAGGAGAAGGGAAATGTGCTTTCCAGCGTTATGCCTTTCTGTTAAAAAGTTATGATACTCAAGGCCGGACACGCCCATTTATCCAGCTGACCTACGAAATAGTCCAGGCTGTAGACTTTTACATTGTCAGACCCAACACCGAAGCACCAGCAACCATCCCGGTTTATTCGGTATATGACATAGCCAACTGGCTGGATTGGCTGGACAGCTATCTGCATAACGCAGCAAACATTCTTGACAAAGTTGTTCTGGAAGACCATTCCATCAACTATGACGAACTGAAAGCACAGATCAAGGCGGAATTGTACGAACGATTGCGCCCTGAACTCCATGAACAGCTCTACACTGAACTCAAAGCCAAACTCTATGCTGAAATTTCCGAAGAACTGACTATCCGCCTGACTGACTATATCAATGGACAACTCAAAACCGAACTCCACAGCCTGTTGTCGGGAGAATTATCGGAAGAGCTGTACGAAAACCTGTACAAGAACCTGTATGAAAGCCTATACAATGCTCTATATGTACCAGTTGAAGAAGAGGAAGATGAATTTACACCACTAATTTAAAAAGTATGTCATGAACGTTTTACTACCTTTGCAAGTAACAAATGGGCGTCTGGCCTACTCTCCCAATCCGTCAATGACCATCGACGCATTCATCGAACTGCTGCTGAGCACACCATGTGGAGGCTGTAGTGCAGACCCTGAGTTCGGATTCATATTCAATAATCTGAAATTCGAGATATTCAACGAAAAAGAAGGAGTCATTTATGACTCATCGCCACAAGACGACTCAACCTCAAGACTCTATGACAAAAAAGTTTCAGGGAACTCCAAAAACCTCAATACGTTTGCAGTAGATCTGAAAAAAGCCATCGAACAATACGAGAACAGACTGACTGAAGTTTCCGTTTCCATGACATACCTCAAAAGTCAAAAATTGATTCAAATCGTTGTTGAAGGCAGACTTGTGGAGACTAATGCTCCCTACAAGTACACGACCAGTATTAACCTGTGGAACTAACTTTCCTGAAGGGACTTCCAGACCATAATTTAAATAAGACAGAAATGAAACATACGATATTCAATACACGCCAAAGGGCAAAAGAAATTATCAAAGAAGCCATAGCCGTTTGGGAACAAAGTGCCAACAGTGAACACCTGGAAGGTATTGAGCAAGACCCGGTTTTTTCCCTGTTCCTGACAGCACTGGCATATCAGGCAAACGAAATTGACAACGAAATCGAGCAACTTAAGACCGAAATCCTTTATGAGCTTGAACAGATGCTTGTCCCCTATGAACGGACTCACGCACTTCCGGCAACGGCTACCGTAGAAGTAACACCTAGTGAAAGCATTGTAACCCAGACGCTGGATCATCGAACAGTCTTCTCCCTTCAGGACACGCCGTTCACTTTTATTCCGCTTCTCAGTACACGTGTATTCAACAGCAAAATATCCTCAATAGTCCGTATGGACAACCGCCGCTGGAAAGTGGTTCTGCAATTCAAGGAACCAGTCAACAACCTGTCCGGTATGACCTTCCTGATTGGCAATCCTCATTTCCAGGATTTGAAAGTTTTTGCTAACGGACATCCGCTTCCACTCATCAAACCGTGGGATTACGCCGATCTGCCTTTGGACAGATGTTTCTCACTGGAGAACTTAATCTACAACCAATCGCCCATTTTCCAGCCACGCCACATCTGGTTTGACCTATTTGCCAGACAAAACGTACGGCTGTTTGCAATAGACACCTATAAAGCTCCGTCTGCCATGTCTCTACCGAACGAAAAGCTGGAGCTGGTTTTTGAATTCTTTGGTACTGACGACCAGTTCCTGTTCGACAAGGAACTGTTATCCTTGAACTGCACCATTCTGGCCAATGCTTCCATCGCATCTGCCACCCTCTCGTCCAGTTCCCCCATTACACGCCTAAACGGGCCAAATAATTTTTCCACCAACTGGCAATTCCTGCACTTGCTCCGACCTGAGGATACGCAAATGTTCAAAGAAGAACCCATTGAAATCCGCAAGATGACAGCCAGCCGTTTCAATCCAGAACATCTGGTCAAATTGGCCAATACGCTTATCAATCGCTTTTCCTCCGATTATTATGCCTTTCAGGGTATCGACTCCCTTCGAGAAGGCAACTTCATGGACAATTTCTACGTTCTGCTTAAAAAGATGTCGGAAGGATTGGCCAAGAGCCCGAACATTTATACACCGAATCTCTATCTGATGCTCAAGAACGGCAATGGCTTCCATCCCAAAGACAAAAGTCTCCACATAGATTATCTGGTCACCAACGGTAGTACTGTCAATGGCTTGCTGAACAAGAAAAGCCAGTTCAATCTTCTGGCAAATGGATATTTCACAAGCGTCAAATTGGTAGCCGAACCAATGCCCGGTTTTGACGAAGTACAAAACATAGATGCAGAAAACACACTTACACGCTATTACCTGACAACCAACGACCGAATTGTAACACCGGCTGATATCAAAATTTTATGTTATAACGAACTGGGTATCCGATTTGGCATTACGAACGACATGATAACAAGCATAAGAGTCAGAACCAGCCGCCGCACAGAACGCAACCATTGCGGACTGGAAACTCAGGTTTACATATCCCTGAAAAACGACCCTTACATCAAACGAAGTTTTCAGGAGAAAATACCGATGACAGAAATGTTGTTGCAAAAAATGATTGAAGTGAGAAGCACCAACATTCTTCCGGTTCAGGTCAGCATTGAGATCAACTAAGAAAGCAATCAGAAAAACTTCTGACAAACAGGACCGATGAAAACCTTTAATTTATTATTTTTGCAATCCAAACAAAAACATAACAATGGAAGATTTCTTTTTAGACATCGTATATAAAGACAAAAAAGTAAGGTTCCGCATCATGAACCCACAGGCTCCCTTAAGTACCCTGATGAATAATCTGCGTCATGCCATCGGAAAAGACGGACGGCTCATTTTCGACTTCCCATCCATAGACGCGACAGGTGCTCCCTTAGACTATTTTTTCGGAAAAGAAGATACTACGACTCATGAGACACGTGTGCTCAGACCGAGGATTGGGAAAACAGACCAGACATTGGCAGATTACAACGTCAACAATGGAGATACTGTTTTTTTAATTCCTGATCCTTTTCCCGGATAAATGATCATATACACTGACAGTATTCAACATGCGAACATATCCCATGAATTGGCAAGATTTTTCTTCTCAGCATTTGAATGGAAGAAGCCGGAGACTGCTCCATGAATGGAGCCAGCTGGATCGTGTCCTTGAGCAACGAGATACAATTGAGTATCAGATTATGAGGCGTAATGAACAAGGGTTACCCACTATGTATCTGATAACCTACCATATCCACTCCATTTGCGGTGTCGAACAACTTGAACGGCTGAATGAGCCCGGCATTGCCAATAAGCCTATTTTCGCTTCAACCTTTCTCATGCGCATCTACCTGCCAGAAAATTACCCCTGCGTGGATGCACCTGCCGAATTTTATTTCTTGACATATGATAAGGAAGGACAAACAATCCCCCATCCGTGGCATCCCAACATCAGGTATTTCGGAAATTTCGCAGGGAGAGTATGTCTGAATAACCCTGACACCTATTCCTGTCTGGCCTGGTGCGTAGAACGTATCGGACACTATTTGACTTATGACCGCTATCATGCCATTCTAGAACCTCCCTACCCGGAAGATTTGAAAGTGGCAGAATGGGTGGTCAAACAAGGAGAACCTCAAGGATGGATTTATTTCAATCAGTAACCTGCTTTAAAATAAGGCAATAGAACAATTGTTTTTCAATTTAAATTCGTATTTTTGCTCATATATTTAAATGCTGAAACATGAAATCCCTGAATAATGTCATATATATCCTTATCCTATTTTGCTTCAGCAGTAACCTGAAAGCACAAACGGTCAAGCAAATTGAAGTAGCTGGAAATGCTCCATACGTAGATCATATCTCACTTATGCCGGGAACAACCGACATGGACCTTCTGGTAAAAATCAGCTTCAATGAACCTAACAACAGACTAACGGTTAACCTGATATCCTATCGGAAACTTTTCGTTTTCCAAGACAACGTACGCTACTCACATGCCGTCCGTTTCCATAAACTCCATCCCAACAGACTACCTTACGTAGTGGAATCGGACGAAAAGGCAAAATACAAGATGGCGAAATCCCTGAGAAAATCAATCAAGCCCAAAAGGAAACACATCTTCAAGCACTGGATTGAATATGAAGGACTCCAGCCACAGCCTACTGAATACAAAATGGTGAACGACTACATTGAACAAACATTTGACATCCTTTATCAATCAGCCGACATATCTATCACTCTTAGAGATATACTCGTCATGAGTGAACAGGCAAGTCAAAAGAAGATTACATATGATCTCTTCTTTCAAACAGACTTGAACCGCAAATACAATATTTCCATCAAAAGAGATCCTTGCTTCGGAAAGGAAAAAGAGATACAGGCTGCAGCCACTCAAGTAAAAAACATCAAAGCGGGATATATCACACTTTATCAGAAATTCGGCGCGCACTCTAACTTGAATAATCCTGAGGGAGCAAAAATATTTAATGAGATGAAAGCGCTCCTACTGAAACAATATCCCAAAATGGAAGAAACAAGCACTTGTCCGGACATCCAGTCAAACATAGAAACTTATAACTGTTACGTGGATACTATCCAAAATATGCGGTGTGACTTCCAAATCATAAAAGAAAAACAGACTGCAATGCTTGGCCTCAGTGCCGATTATATTTTGACAACAGCCAGAAAAATTGACAACTACACCAACAAATGGCTGCTTAGTTCAGACAACATTGAAAAAAAAGACTTAGAAGTAGCGTGCAAGCAAGCCATAGACTTGATTGAAACACACGTAGGACGAGCAACAGTAATAAATAATGAGCAACAGGCTGCACTCGGCATATTCAACAAAGCGAAAACTTATTTCCGCCAAACCTGTCAAAAGAAATAAAGCGTATGAAAGAATTGAGACATCACATCCAACTGTTATTCTGTCTATGCCTTTGGATGGCTCTGCCTTTTACTCAAGTCAGAGGACAGAATACATCAAATGAGTTTGTCGAAGAAATGCATCTGTTGGAAATCGAAAACCGTATGCTCAATTTTTATCAGGAACTGAAAAATATTTCTGCCAAAATTGGACAATATACATCGGACGAACTCACTGAGGTTGACAAAAAAGTAACAGCAATTGACACGAAATGGAATACTTACTATCAAGCACAGCAAATAATAATTGCCGAAGACGACTCTCTCCTTCAAATCGCAGCCAATTACCAATTAGCCAAACAGAACCTGCTGGATTCTATTGCCCTGCAAAAACATATCTTCAAAAGCCAGAAGGATTTTGCTGAAGCTGAAACTTTTTTTCAGACGCAGGACAATACTTACTCTCAACTTTATGAAACGGCATTTGAATACTCGCTGGTAAAAACACTGGCTACCGAACTCGAAAAAATAAAAGGAAAAGAGCAGTTGTTGTTCGCAGAAGTTCAAAACCACTATGACATTGCCAAGAGCCTGTCAGAAGAGTTCAGCAACTTTCTCCCTCGTTTCCAGCCGATAGAAGAAAAGTACATCGAGCTTAAAAATATTTCTGAGAAAATACAGGCCTTGGAATACAAACCTTGGCTACAGAGAATAAAAGACTATCTATATAGCCTGGCTGCAGTAGCCATGATATTACTATTTCTCAACATGCTGCAAGCCAAACTGAAAGCACTCAAGCAAGCACGAGAGAACGCAAAGAAACTCCGTGAAATGATGGATAAAGACAATAATGACTATCCTACTATTTAATAAAACTCTAATCTGAAAATAACCAGTAACAATGAACAGCCATCACACCATATCGTTTCTGTTAATATTGCTCCTAGCCTTATCGGGTTGCGAGCAATTTACCCCCAACAAAAAAGCATACAAAGAAAATTTGAACATCAATATCACAGATATAGAATTTGAGCCTGACTACAAACGCTTCCATCTGAATGTAGAGATAAACGACACCCTCACAGCACTGTTACTAAGTAGCAATGCCGACAGTATTCATTTCAAGACAGAAGAATTTCTGAAAGACAACAGCTACAATCTGAAAACCCAACCTCAACTGGAAAGTTACGAAAACCTCAGGCTGAAGGAAATTAAGGAACTAAAATTTGACGCACTTTTCCTAATTGACCTGACATTGGATTCCACAGCTGTCAATCAGCAATATCAGATTGTAAAGAACTTGACAAAGCTCTTTGATTTGGATCATCTTCATGTGTCCTTCATGAAAAATAACGAGGTGAGCCCAACCATGATTGCAACAGATTATGTCATGGACAATTACTTTAAATATGAACCGGGAGAAAAACACCTCTATCGTGCCATTTCTTCCAAAATAGAAGAATTCAAAAAAGATTCTTCTGAATATGTCGGGAAAGATAAAGAAAATCTATCCACAGACCTTCTTATGCCGGCACGAAAAATAATGTTTATTTTCTCTGATGGAAAGGTCTACAACCATAACCAACCAATTGATTCTAAACACTTCGAATTGCAACACCAGATTGTCCAACAAATAGATACAACGCAAGCATTGCCCATCTTCTATTTCAATCTGGAAAAAGGAAACGAAGATAATGCTTTAAGGGAAAAACAAGATATTTTAGACAAACAGACAGACGAAGAATCCCAAAACTTCTTGACGGCCATTTGCCACAAAAGTGGAGGTAAATTCATCAATACCTCTACCCAGCAATTAAAATTAAACGACATACTACATTTGTTTAATAACAATTATATCAACTACACCTTCAATTATGTAAATCCCGATTATAAGATTTACAGAGGAATGGAACGTAAACTTCAGATTACCTGCTACTCTGGTGACAGTTTAGTTGCTTCCGACTATATTCTCTACAATGTAGGAAGTATTTACAATCCTATCATCATAAATGGTTCAACAACACTTCAAACCATTCTTCAAGGCTGTTTCATTGGTATAATAACCATTCTCTTGCTTTATCTGATTTTTCAATTCATTTTGCCAGGTATCAACTATTGGTTATTCAAAAGAAAATACGTAACCCGATATACTGGTAAAAATATGAGTTACAACGGAATGTTGATTGAACAATCCTGCTATTTCTGCAAAGCTCCCTTTGTAGAAGGCGACGAAATCGTTGCAAAATGTCAACATGTACTTCATAAATCCTGTTGGGACGAAAACGAATATCAGTGTCCGGAATACGGAAGACATTGCAAGCAAGGAAGACACTACTACAACTGCAAAAACTTGTTTGACCCACACAATGCTTCGTTTTACCTCGCGTGGATCATAGCCGGAGCTTTTGCAGGCCTTATTGCCTGGATAAACTTTACAGCAAACGTTCATAACAACGAGAATCTATTATTAGTAAAACTTATATACATTATTTTTGGTGTAGATCCCGGTTCTCCACAAACAACTATGCTTGTAGAAGAATACGGCAGTCACCTTCTGTTCCTTCCATTCTATGGTTTGAACATTGGCTTCTTTCTTACTTTCTCATTAAGTATTCTGACCAGCCATGGTCGTTGGCTATGGAAAAGGACATTACAAGTCATCGTCCGATCGCTCATTGGAGGATTTTTCAGCTATCTGTCCTTCTTTATAGGATGTATCATTTCTATAGCACTTAATTTCAAGGATAATTCCTTCCTTATCGATTGGATTCCATGGATGCTAAGCGGACTCGTCATCGCATCTGCAGTGGCCTATGGGACAGACATCAAATTAAAAAAAGCACTAATCGGCGCAGTTATCTCCATCATATTCGGACTGGGCTCCATGTATTTGTGGTCATTCTCATTCAACGCCCAGGTAGATACACATGAATTCCTGTTACTAAGTTACATGATTTACTGCATCGGTTTTGCCATCAGCGTAGCAGCTACCAGTCCAAAGTCAGAACGATACTTCCTCCGAGTAGAAGGACCTATCAAAGATATGGACATAGCAATCTACAAATGGATGAAAGCGCCTGAACAATCAAAAAAGATATTGATCGGTAAGTCGGTTAACTGTGACCTGCAAATGACGTGGGATATCACCAGTCCCATTGCACCTGAACAAGCCGAAGTGAAAATGATCAATGGTTATCTTTACCTGACGGCACTAGAAGAAGGCATTCTATTCAACAAGAAGCCTCTAAAAACAAACATCAGAAAAAAACTTTATCATGGAACTAAGTTCGTCATAGGAAAAACAACATTCACCTACCTGGAAAAAGATCTTTAGTCTCCATTCCCATAAATTGGGTAAAGAAAAGGCTGTATCAAGAACCTGTAGTAATTAAAGAGACTTGATACAGCCTTTTTCCAGCAACATAGCTTACACATTCCCGCCAAGATTCGTACGATTTTTTGTAGCTTTGCAGGCAAATTAAGAAGATATATTCATGTGTCAAAAAACAACAAAACATAAAATCATCACCTTTTCTGCATGGATTGCCGCACATATCACTCTCGCTGTAGTTCTAGTGACAATTGTTGCATTATTTTTCCCTTCTTCATTTGCCTGGATGAGTACCTCGTCTATCACTCCCATGTTGGGCGTGGTAATGTTCGGCATGGGACTTACACTTACTCCTTCCGACTTCAATCCGGTTTTACAGCATCCTAAAGACATCCTCGTCGGTGAACTGGCACAATTCCTCATCATGCCCTCCCTAGCGTGGATGCTCTGCAAATTATTGGCTTTGCCAGAAGAGCTTGCCCTTGGAGTAATCCTCGTAGGGTGTTGTCCGGGAGGTACGGCAAGCAATGTCATCTGTTATCTGGCAAAGGGAGATGTCGCTCTGAGTGTTGCCATGACCGGAGTCTCCACATTGTTGGCTCCCATTGTCACACCAGCCCTTGTATGGTTGCTTGCCGGAAAGTCAGTCGAAGTAGACATTACAGGTATGTTTTTAAGTATCGTTCAAGTAGTGATAATGCCCATCGTACTTGGTTTTGCCGTCAATCATTATTTCAGGCAGACCACTCAACGTATAGTTCCGTTGCTGCCCATGTTTTCCACCCTGTCCATTGCTTTCATCATCGGGATCATTGTGGCACACAACTCCGCCAGCATCCTCGCGTGTAGCCTGATAGTAGCAGTAGCAGTTATTCTACATAATATTTTGGGTCTGGCTCTAGGCTATGGACTTTCTGCTTTAACTGGGAGCGAATCCCCTAAACGGTCAGCTATTGCCATAGAAGTAGGCATGCAGAATTCCGGACTGGCAACTTCACTTGCCGCTACTCACTTTGCCATGTTTCCCATGGCTGCCGTACCCGGAGCCATGTTTTCGGTATGGCACAACTTTTCAGGAAGTATCGCCGCACAAATTTTCAGGAGACAATCGGAGCAGAAAAATAAATAAAAAGATAATACGTAAACAAGGTATGCAATATTGAAAATAGCCCAAAAACAAGAACGTATCAAAATGTATATAAAAAGGCCCGCACTTTTACAAGCCGGGCCTTCATTATTAAGTTTCTCAACTATTATATTATTCAGCTTTTCCCAAAAGGACTTCCTCACCCTGGACAAACGTAATATCACGAGGAATACCAGCCCCATTGATTCTGTCAAGATCGGCCTGAAGTGCAGGAGTAATTCCGCCATTCTCTGCTCTGTATTTCTTGGCAAATTCTACATTTCCATCGCCTTGTGTCTGAAGTATCAATGCAGCCCATCCATTCATAGCTTCCTTAGCCTTCGTAAAATCAATTACATACTGGCCTTTCGCATCACGGGAAAATGCACCGGCTTTTTCCATATAGTTAAAACACATCATATTGGCTTTTCCGTGTGAAGAAGCTGCTCCAAAGCGAACAGAACGCAGGATACCTGCGATATAAGTAGTAATCGCATCCTCAGGTGTAATGTTCGTAATTTCACCCATTTCAATCAATTTGGTCACCATGAACAGACCAAGAATATCTGCTTTAGCTTCTTCCCAGGAAGTCTTTTCTGTACCCATTACCGCATCTACGCTTTCATTGGTACGGATAGTTTGTTTCACACCCAGTCCATGTGCTACCTCATGGAAAGTCACATTCCAGAAAAACGCGTCGAAATTGAGGTATTTCTGCTGTTCGGGAGTTACGACAAGCTGTCCGATAGGCAACAAAATCTTGTCAAATTTAGCCTTCATGGAATTTCTCAACTGCAAACGGCGTGTACCTTTCAGAGCATGTACTCTTTCATCGTTTGGCAAGTTAATGGCAATTGTCTTACTTCCCGCATTACAATCGCCGGCATAATACACCGCATCATACACATTCAAGTCGGACGATGTACCCGGTACAAATGTTTTATATTCCGGCGGACAGGGCAGTTCTTTCTGGAGAGCTGGAAGCATAGCAACAAACTTGGCAAGATCCTTGCTTCTGGCCTCATCCTTCAGCAAGATAAATGACTCGTACGATGCCTTGGTCTCACGGAATTTATCATCGTAGGTTTCAATAGGTCCTGCCACAAAATCAACCTTGCTATCCTTCATGTCCATCCACGCCAGATCACTATCTAAATAATCATCCGTCTTGAATGCTTCAATACGTTTTTCAAGATAGTTTTTCAGACCCGGATCTTCTGCCAGAGTAACCGCTTTTTCCAATAAAGCACAGATTTGTCTGATTTCCGGAGCATATGCCTCATGATACCAGACGCTTTTTAAAGAACCGTCATCATTGCGACGGATGACGGTATACCATGAGTCCTTATCGGCATCCTCAAATGCATTAAACTCTGCCTCTGTAATATCAAGCGGGTAATAATTGCATACATCCGGTTTCTCACCATAACCAGTCAGGAAAGGTTTGTTGTCGTCCAAACGGTCCCAGGCTCCATATTGAATCATGGCAAACTGCTTCGCATAGCTGTCGGTAATGGTATCCAACTTACTCTTATCACCAAATGTCTGTTTCCAGAACAGGTCATCAGTAATTTTTCCCACCTGGAAAAATATTCTGACCAGTTCCTTTTCCTTGTCACTCAAGTTATTCACAAGATCAGACTTCAGTTCAACGGAAGCATACTCCTCTACTTTTGCTTTCATCGGTGACTCCTGCTGCTGGCTGCTACATGAAAACAGAGTTGAAGCCACAACGGCAGTTCCCAGCAAGGCTGCCGAAAGATTAATCATTTTTTTCCTCATAACTAACTGATTGTTTTGTTTGTTTGCGAAGATACGAAAAGTCTGTAATATCTCAGTTATTCAAAGATGTTGTTTTATTCTGCACGATGCATATAAAGATATCGGTTTATTTATTATCTTGCATCGAAAAATCACCACAACAATGAGAAATGAACCTTTACACTCCTGCCCCGAACTGATTGACTATATCAATAAAACAGGTTTTCTTCCTCTGTTAAGTATGGGTATTACCGGATGGTCAGCCGAAGAAGTCATGGATGAAGATTGTCAGTATACCCGTTTGCCCGATGGCGGATGGGAATGGCCGCTTTGGGAATGGAAAGGTTCCATCCTCCAGGAAAGCGGTTGTGCATACGGCAAGTTTTTCAAAGGTAAAGCCGCATTCATCAGTCGCGAATGGTGGCCCGACTTCTGCAACTACCGGCGAAGTATTTTCCCTTATCCAGAGGCCGGAAGCATTGAAGAAAGTATTCTCGATGTACTGAAAAACGAGGGCAGCCTGATTACACGGGAACTACGTGCGGCATGCGGTTTTACGGGACCGAAAATGCGAAGCCGTTTCGATGCCTACCTCACCCGTTTGGAAATGGGTGGTTACATCGTTACGGAAGATTTTATTTATCCCCACGACCGGCACGGACGAGAATTTGGCTGGGGATGGTCACTGCTCACCACACCCGAAAATCTTTTTGGAAAGGAGAGTTGTCACTCCTCCCTCAGTCCACAGGAGTCATACGAACGGATGCTCGGCCAGTTCCGGAAAATATTACCGGATGAATCGGAAACAACATTCAGAACCTTGCTGAAATAGGTCTACAAAAACATGGTCAGCAAGGGAATACTCAGTACAGAAAGCAATGTGGTAAGAAAAGTGCCTTCTGCCATAATAACCTCCCCTCTCTGATACTGAATGCAGAATAAAGTACCATATGAAGCAACAGGCATGGCTGCCAGTACAACGTTGATATTAGCTATGGTCTCATCGACCTGACAAAGGCGTGAAAGATACAGAATAAGGAGCGGAACCAGCATCAGACGCAAGACCGACATCAGGTAGATAGCCGTATTGCCAAACATCCGCCGGATGGGTACACGGGCAATGGACGAGCCGATAATGAGCAGGGCTGCAGGGACGGTGACATTTCCTAACAGGATGAACGGAGTACTAATGACACGGGGAGGTACCCATCCGGTCACAACAATCAGAATGGAAAGATACGATGCAATCATGGCCGGACAGTACAAGGTACGCCAGTCAAAACGCATTTTCCCCTGACCACCTGAAATAAACAAAGTACCGAACACAAAAATCAGCAACGTACTGGGGAAATTAAGGATACTGGCATAAAATACGGCACTCGGACCGAAAATGGAAGCAACAATGGGATATCCGATAAAGCCCACATTGCCGAACGCCAGCATAAAGCTATAAATACCGCGATCGGAAGATTTGACTGGTAAATAGCGTGGAAGCAGGAAAGCTGCTCCGATTAGAAGTACGTAAGTAACAAAACCTACTATGAGCAAGGGGAGAATTAATTTTCTGTCGGGAAGAGTGTCACCCATGACTGACGAAAGTATCAGGCTGGGGCACGTCACGTTAATGACCAGTCCAGAAAGTTTGCGGTCAAAATCCGCATCCATCATTTTCTTCTTACTCAGATAATAACCAATGATTACCAAAATAAACAGGATAATCATCTGTGTAACGATTGCATCCATTGTTTTTCCGCTTGCAAAAAAGTCGTGCAAAGATACGGATTATCGGATTTGAGTATTCACCTGCAAGGAAAATTCTCTAAAAAATCTGATTTTTATCTTCCGTAATTATTGTTTCTGATGTCCAGCGTAACATCCATATAGGTTCGCTCACCTTCAATGTAGTCAGCATACAAGGTTTCTGCGTCCTTTCCTTTGAGGACACGGCATTTACCACACGATTCACAATCGTGCAGACATTTCCAGGCTTCCATCACAAATGCCCGGCGTTCTTCCTTGGTAGATTGTTCTATACGGGGAGGTATCATAGAACAAATATACGTTTTTTTCTTTACCGGGCAACCTGCAAATCTGAAAAACTCTTCATCAATCATCATATTCATCAATTTTCTATCATGATTCTATGAACCATTTGCCGGCTTTTAGTACATTTGCATCGTTTTTAATTAACCATCTGTCTGGCTATTTCTTTCGGGAGGTAGCCTTGTTTATATAAAACAATTGAAAATACAAAGCAATGGAAACATTTTATGATGTAGTAGCTGGTGACCAGCTTGTATTGGTGGACTTCTTTGCCACCTGGTGCCAACCTTGTAAAATGATGCACCCGATTCTGAAACAGGTAAAAGATGTATTGGGCGAACGTATCCGTATCATCAAGATTGATGTGGACACACACAGTGCATTGTCTCAGAAATATCAGATTCAATCCGTCCCCACCCTTATGCTGTTCCGTAAAGGAGATGTGCTTTGGAGAACCAGCGGTGTCATGCAAAAGGCTGAACTGCTGAGTACGATTGATCCTTTCCTGAAATAGTCCGCAAGCTAATATATTTACATTTTCCAGCACATGAAAAAATTAAGTAAAAATGCCATTATCGGTTATCCTGCCGGAATTATTACCGGTATTACTTACGGATTAAATCCTCTATTTGCGGTTCCACTGATGAAGAATGGTGCCGTCACTGAGTCCATACTTTTTTTCCGCTACGCCTTTGCAGTACTTCTTCTGGGTCTGTTTTTAATGCTCCGCAAACAAAGTTTCCGGATCTCAGGAAAGCAAATAGGTGTATTGCTTGCACTCGGAGTTCTTTATACTTCAAGCAGCGTTTTTCTTTTCGAGGCCTATGAATACATCGCATCGGGACTGGCCACGACCCTGGTCTTTTTATATCCCGTCCTTGTGGCTATCATCATGGTATTCCTGAAAGTCGTCCCCTCCTGGCCTGTCTGGCTTGCCATTGCGGCAACCTTCGGAGGAGTGCTGGTAATGACACAAAGCGATGGTACACAGACCATCAACCCTGTCGGCGTATTGCTTTCAATTGCCTCGGCACTGGTATACGCACTCTTCATTGTCATCATCAACCGTAGCAAAGCCATTGCCGGCATCTCCAATTCATTGCTTACCTTCTATGCGCTTACGGTGGGAGCAATTGTGTTTCTCGGAAAAATCATCAGTTCCGACACCGCCATAACCGCCGGAATCACAACCGGAGCAGACTGGCTTAATCTCGTAGGACTTGCCCTGTTACCGACCATTGTTTCCACGGCTACTCTTGCCATTGCTTCCCGAAACATCGGAGCAACCAAGGCATCAGTCCTCGGCGTCTTCGAACCCATCACGGCCATTGTTGTCGGTACACTTATGTTCGGCGAACCGCTTACAACAAATATCATTGTCGGAATCTCCATCGCCATGGTAGCCGTCACATTCATGATTACCGTGACCAAGCGATAATGCATCTATAAATAAGCGAATGAACACATGAAAGATTTTGCGGCAATAGACTTCGAAACGGCCAACAACCAGCGCTCGTCCGTATGTTCAGTAGGTATAGTGGTTGTACGTAACGATGAAATCGTGGATACTTTTTATTCACTCATCAATCCGGAACCGAATTATTATTCCTACTGGTGCTCACAGGTACACGGGCTCACCCGTGAAGACACCGAAAACGCACCGGTGTTTCCTGATGTATGGAAGCAGATCGAACCCCTGATTGACGGTCTTCCGCTTGTGGCACATAACCGTCCCTTTGATGAAAGTTGCCTGAAAGCCGTTTTCCGCGTCTATCAGATGGACTACCCTGACTATGAATTCTATGATACCCTATGCGTATCGCGCAAAGTGTTTCCATACCTTCCCAACCATCAGTTGCACACCGTAGCCGCCGCCTGCGGATACCATCTGGAAAACCACCATCACGCACTGGCCGATGCAGAAGCCTGTGCGTGGATAGCAAGAGAAATATTATGATACCTATGCAGATCCTGCTCGCCATCGATTCCTTCAAGGGATGCCTTTCGTCAGAAGAAGTGGAAGCCGCCTTCTCGCAGGCCCTGACCGCCCGTGGGGCAAAAGTCCGTTCCCTCCCCATGTCCGACGGAGGCGAAGGGATGCTTCCGGCCTTTATCACCGCCCTTCACGGGCAATTGCTTGAAACGGAGGTACACGATCCGCTGATGCGTCCCGTCACCGCCAGCTACGGCCTTACTCCCGACGGAACCGCCGTCATTGAAACCGCACAAGCCTGCGGACTGACCCGCCTTTCTGCCGAAGAGCGCAATCCGCTGGTTGCCACCACCTATGGTGTAGGAGAACTCGTTGCACACGCTTTCCTACAGGGAGCACGCCGTTTCATCATCGGACTGGGTGGAAGCGGTACGAGCGATGCCGGGAAAGGTATGCTTCAGGGACTGACCAATTCTCTGGCTCCCGGTGGTATGACAGAAGATATTCTAAACGGTCCGTTGGCCGGATGCAGCTTCGTGCTGGCCAGCGATGTACGCAATCCGCTCTACGGACCGGAAGGAGCTGCCCATATTTTCGCCCCGCAAAAGGGAGCTACCCCGGAAATGGTGGAAGAACTCGACCGCCGTGCCCGCCAGTTTGCCGAAGAATCTGCCCGCCGCATGGGCAAGGATACTTCTTCCCGCCCCGGTGCCGGAGCAGCCGGAGGACTGGGATATGCATTCCTTCAATACCTTCAGGCCACCACACAATCAGGAGCCGACCTTCTGCTTGATCTGTCCGGTTTCGACCGCCTGCTGGCAGATACCGGCCTCGTAATTACCGGTGAAGGACATGCCGACCGCCAGACACTCATGGGCAAGCTTCCCGAACGGGTCATGCGACGGGCACAGGCAAAGCTTGTTCCCACCTGGCTGGTAGCAGGAAAAGCCAGCGACACACAAGCCCTTCTCAATGCAGGATTCAGCCGGGTGGACAATCTTGCACCGGACAACATGCCTCTGGAAGAAGCCATCCGTCCGGAAGTCACCCGGGAAAATATCCGCCGGTGGGTAGAATCCGTATGGAATCAGCTGCCGACCATATGATACGCATTGACAACCTGGACGGGGAGACCATGCGATACGCTTCCTGGAAACGGAGGAGTAAAGTCATGAAGTTCATAATTTCAAGAAAGGTTGCCGCTCATCCGTAATACAAATACATGGTTGTCCGATACTCTCACACGCCCCTTTAAAGTGTTCCATTCCGGATCCCGCGTATGCAAGATAGAAATCAGGCTTTTCGACAGGTATCTTTATTCCCATTAGTTCCACAGGTAACACTCCGCATTGTACCTTCATTGACAAAACTTCATCCATTTCCTGCACAAACTCACGATAACCTCTGGCACTCCCGATTGTATCCTCAAATTTAGCAATATGATCCAGAACTCCAGATTTTACACCTTGGCTAAAAATACCATTCCCTTTCAATCCCGTAGCACCCATCCCTTTCTTTAGTTCAATTACGGCCAACCGGAAATTCTTTCGAGGCTGTAGGGCAATGATATCAAAGCGGGGATGTAAATATTTCTCCGAATGATAGCTGACACTTTTATCATTCGTCACGGCAAACTCTATATCCAATACAATAAAATCGGTTTCTTCCATATGCCTGTTACATACCGATATCCTTTGTTGCAACAATCTCTCTTCATGCTTGATATCAGAATCATCCAACAATGCTCGGCTCCATTCATCCATTATCTTCGCGGCTTCCTTGAAATATTCTTCCGGAGTTTTCATTGCCAGTAACATATCCCTTTTTTCCTGAAGCTCCTCCCAAACCCTTTTTACTTCAGAAGGAGACAAACATTTTTCTGGGGAAATATTTCTTTTACGGAGTTCCTCCTGATCATTATCAAACATATATCTCATCCAGGTTCTCGGAATATTCTGATGCTCCTTTTTAGAATAAAAATAGTTATAATCAAGATTTAAAGCATTCCTCTTAATTTCCAATATCCGTCCCCCTTTATAATAGATATGCACACTATTTCCTCTCAGATGAACATCAAGTTTTTCATCTATTGGCACACTGGGATTATCTATTGTTGCATTTGCAAACTTAATGTACTTATCCCATCTGCTATCATTACTCCCAATATTAAGTTTTTCAAGGTTGCCTCGTTTTACATATGCCATAACTCTCACATTTTATGAAAAGACCGCAATTCTACCATTTCAGAAACTCTTCCAGCTGACTAGCTATACCGGAAAACTCCTGATTCAAATCAAGCGTTCTTACCCGAATGTGGTTCTTACCAAACGAGGCTGATAAATCAGGAGTAATATCTTCATCTGTTTTAGCATACAAAAGTAATCCGCTTACATTCCCTGTATCTTTCACATCTAAATTCTTTACATAGGTAAATATCTGATATAAATTTGCTGAATGAATAGTCGGTTTATCAAAATGATACTGCATCGCATGACTATAATACTTGGTATCTATAACCAATGACTGATCCCCTCGATGCAAAACAATGTCACTCTGCATAGCAGGCAAAAGATCAATCACCATGGCATCTTTCGAATAAATATTCCATTCAATCCGATCTGGATTAGGCGATAATTCCCGATGATGCAAACGATAGTACTCCAACACAAATTTTTCAAACAAGCGACACATATGCTCGTCTGAAAAAGTCGCCATACGATATTTCCCTGTCTCTGTCGTCATAAGCATACCATCAATGATGAAATAGCACACATTCATCAGCATTCGGTACATCTGATTGTTCCGTTGATACACAAAGTCATTCCAACGAATATTCCGAACATCAATTTCATCAACACCCGAAAAGAAAGGTAACAACGTTCTCAGTTCTGCTTTTCGTACAGATGATACATTCCGTTCGTGACATAAAAGAGACAGTGTTGTCTTTAATACCCGGTTAAACAAATTGTTTTCTGACAAATCATCAAACTCACAACACAATACGTTACGACATCTCATCTGGTTGGCTATTGTTCCTCTTATATCCAAACGCCCTTTCAACAACGGTAAATCTTCCACCCGATTTATATACTCCCGGTGTAATCCACGTTTCAGCTGAGCAGACACACCTTTATACAGAATTTCCGCAAACAAATCCTGTATATGCTCAAACTCCTCATGTGCAATCTGCTCATAATTATTCTTTTTCAGCTCTTCGAAAGCATATGCCAACATGTAATACACATTGCGTATCCAAATATTCCGATCCTTAATCATGGAAAATACCATTCAACTTTTTCGACCATCTATCCACTTCCGTTCTGTTATCGAACCAATACTCCCGCAACATCGGAAGTATATCATAATTCACGATCTCCTTTAGCCACTCATCTGTCACTTCTCCCTTCGTACACAAATAACTATGTCCTATCTCAAATCCTTTCCCAAGCGAATCATCAGCAACAATCTGACGGTTCAGTTCTTTTATTTGTGCCACCAGCTCATTTAACCGCACATTGTCCTTTCCTTCCAGATAAGCTTTAAATCCTTCCGAATCAAATCCGGGCGACATTTCAAAAAAGCTGAACCGACGACGCAATGCATAATCAATCAAAGCCAGACTTCGATCAGCCGTGTTCATCATACCGATAAGATACAGATTTCCCGGTACAGAGAATTTCTCATCTTTATAAGCCAGCGTCAATTTCTCACCCCGGTAATCTTTCTCTATCAGCATCAACAATTCCCCGAATATCTTTGACAAGTTACCCCGGTTGATTTCATCAATAATAAAGAAAAATTCCTTATCCGGATGATTAGCCGCAAGCATACAGAACTTATAAAATATACCTTTCTGTAACTCAAAGGCTCCTCCTACAGGTTTATACCCCATCACAAAGTCCTCATAAGAATAATTCTGGTGAAACTGAATTAAACATATCCGACTTTCATCTCTTTCACCCATCATAGCCTGTGCCAGACGCCGGGCACAGAACGTTTTCCCCACCCCCGGAGCTCCTTGAAGAATAACGTTCTTTTTAGTCCGAATCAGATGCCGTAAAGTGTCAAAATCCTTTTCGGCCATAAATACTTCTTTCAGGAAATCAGCTTTCGTATATTTCTCGATAGACCTTTCCGGATGAATACTATCATTTTCTTCCCGAATAAGATCCAATAAGGCCATATATTCCTTTTCTGTCAAATGAAAGAAGCTACCGTTCGGATTTACCAAGAATTCCATATTTGCAAGTTCCGGCATTGACTTAACTTCCGATAGATCCACAGGCGAAGCTAATGTCTCTATCTTCCGGAAACAAATTCTTTCACCATCACTTTCCTTTGAGATAACTGCCAATCCGGAAATCTGTTTGGTCGGATTTGCTTCATAACAAATCACCTTATCTCCTACTCGTGCATCCAGAAAATGCTGGAATACCCGTCGCTTATTCCCCGCTGTATTATAAAGAGTGTAGTCCTGTTCTTCACCGACCATCCAGCCTGTCATACTCCAGATTTTCGGATTGGCACATAGCCACCAATAATTAGAGGCCGTTTCAGGTTCCGTTCTACTTTCCAGCATCTTATTTAAATTTTCTACATAATTCGCATAAGACGTCACATTTGTCAACGTCTTCATTGCAAGAGGTTCCTTTAAAGTCCATTCCCCCACTTTGTCCCATTTTACACTTCTGACATGTCTGTATTCATCTCGGCTCTTGTCATATTCATAATCGCCTGTGACTATTCCCCGCCCGATAATACACCCCCGGCCTTTCTTGGCAAACACCACATCGCCTATATTCATTTCACTGGTAAATTCCCAGGTAGCCAGACTATCATTCCTGTAATCCTTTTCTTCGCCGTATAATTCCTTCATCCGGGTCCTCATATCTTCACGGGTCTCATACAAATCAAAATCACCCATATCATCCCAGCCTAGATACATCTTATTCTTGGCTACACACTCATCCCATTTACGGGCTCCTTCTCCAGGGGAATAAATCCAAGTTTGCACCTTCGTTCCTGGTTCTGGCAACATTTTCGGTTCCGGGTGATAATACCGACCAACAAAATACGCCAAATCCACAACAGCAGTTCTCAGATTTTTATCGGGATAACAATCTTCGGTCAAAACATTATCCAACATTTTTCTGATATCAGCATCCTTCTGCAACACCTTAGCAATCTCATCATATAATTTAAAGACCTCACTCACTTCCTCTGCTCCACTTCCCTTCTTAAGTACCATTGAAGGCATCAGCTCCCTCACCATTTTCCGTGCACAAGAATACTTATAGATATAATATTTATCCGGATATCGAAGCCAAAGGTATGTGGTAATTGCATTTAACGTCTGATAATGTTGCTTACCCTTCCCCCATAGCCTCAATAACTCATCTGCATTTTTTCGAAACTGATTTATCCGAAAGACAACATTCTGATTCTCATCAAATAGCTCTCTAAACATTTCGCGTACTTTTGTTTCATCTAACTCACAAAACTCTTCTAACATATTCCTCGGATAATTATTCATTGAAGTCAGCAAATTTTCCGTCTTACTTAATGCCTGTTTCAGCATACCCTTAAAATTAACAGCTTCAATGTCCCAGTAAGCAAGGAAACACCTTACAGCTTTCCATTTGTAAAGTTCAATAGAAAAATACTCTTTAAAATAGACTTTATACGCTTCAATGATTTTAGCAAGATTGCTTGAACTTATGTTTATCATAATTACTAGGCCTTTAATCCATTACTCTCAGAAATTCTCAAGTCAATATATTCTCCCGAAATTCAGGAACAAAGCAAGCTCCATTGATCTCCCAATAGCAGATTCAAGAAAAACATTCCAGATATACGGTGTAAAATATTCATGATTCAGAATCTATTTTTGCGAATTTAAAGAATAAAAAGCAAATACCCAAACTATTTCTTCTTCTCCGGTTACATACTGGTAAAGAAAGACTTTTGTTGACATTCTAATTTTGCTTATTAAACGCCGATTCATAGCCATAGGAAAGACATATCACATTTGTCAGCCTTATGAACTCCATTTCAATTTGTCATTATGTTAATTCCACCCTTCTAAATATCCCCTATTCATAGAACTTTATTACACATGTTACATATTTTGAATTCTCACAAGTCCGCGAAATATCATTCAGACATATAAAATACAAAATCCGCAACATGCAGATTACAAAAGCCTGCCTTATCAAAACCAGAACAATACATTTTCGCGTAAAAAGCAGAAACAGGAACACTGATTTGGAGTCTGTTTTTTCCCGCTTCCAGCTTTAAAATCCCTTTATTTCAGCTTCCCTCAAAAATGTCGAAGCGTTTTATCCAATATAACGAAAGGGTTATGTAAAACAATTAGGCGCATAGCCACATTTATCTCAGCGTTTTTCATCAAAAGATTCGGCTCGTTACGTTAATAAAGGACTATGATTTAACACAGGAAAAGATTATAACTGTCTTTTTCATCATTTCAAATAAAAGAGCATTAACCTTTTCATCCCGAACGAAGAATTCAAGAGAAATCAAAGTCAGCATTTTTACCTGCATCATCAAATAATGTCAAATTTTCGCTCTCATTTATAGCAAAATAACATTAGTATAACCAACTATTTCTATACTACTTTCAGATATCGCGGCATCACAGGTTTCTCCAGTTTTCAAGTGATGTTCACAGGAAAATCACCATGTGAGGAAACATAATCTACCAGACTATATTCGTCTTTCTTTAACATTGCTTGCTGATTTCAGAATTTCATGCTCCCCTTTTCTTAATCTCCTTCACCACTTCCACATCTGCCGGAAGCCACGCCACACGATCCAGTTCGTCCGCACCCAGCCAGGCAGCACTCTCATGCTCCTTCAGTACCAGACTGCCCGAAACTACGGTACACAGATAACAATGCATCGTAAGGTGGAACGAAGGATAGTCACACTCCACCGTCGTGAGAAAGGCATCCACCCGGATATCCGTATCGAGTTCCTCGCGGATTTCACGCATCAGAGCCTCTTCCCGGCTCTCACCCGGCTCCATCTTTCCACCGGGAAATTCCCAGTAGTCCTTAAACTCGCCGTAACCGCGCTGGGTAGCGAAATACTTCCCGTCGCGACTCATCACCGCAGCTACAACTTCGATGCGTTTCCTCACCTCACGGCTTTCTCCTTCTCCCGCAATGCTCCAGAATGGGACAGACTTCGCATCGGCAAATTCCTTCATCCGCCAGGCTGACTCGAAACCGCTGGCCACAAAGTGCATGGGAACGAAAAGTCCGACCTGAAACCTGTCAAGAAACTGACGGGCTCCGCGGGTATATCCGTTGCCGATGCGGCCGTCCACGGGAAACATCACCACATCGAAACGGCCGACAAGTTTACGGATATCTTTCAGCTCGCCCAGAAAACGCTTTTCTTCCCTGGCCGGATCAATATCAACGCCGAAATCGGGACTATAAACCAGCCCTCCCTGATAGTCGTCGGTCAAAAAACGGGCATACCAGTTGTTCAGGTCGCCGGCATGAAAAAGACGCATGCCGCCGGTTTCCACCACCCACGACACACCGCTATCGTTACTTCCCGTAGCCGTCACGCGGAGATGTTCGTTTTCCCACACGGCTCCTTTACCCAGCCAGGCATCAGCTTCTTCCTTTCCGGCCCGTCGGTGCTTCAGAATGTCTTTCGAAAGAATGTAGCACACGTTTGCTTTCCGGGTTCGCCAGGAAAAGATCTCCCGGTTGAAATGATCTTCGTGGAAATGGCTGGAAAAGACATACAGAGGCTTCGATGACTCCAGGTACCGGGACATGGCACCCGCCGGATCCATCCAGTAATCAAACACGAGAATGCAGCGGTCAGTCTCGAACACGAAACCGCTATGAAACAGATAGGTAAGTTGCATAAGCTGACTGTTTTTTATTCTTCCATGCGTCCATATTTCATTTCTTCCCCCTGCTTGTCATATTGCTTGCGCTTACCCACAGGAGGATCTGTAAGCGTGATACGCACCACCGCCGTACGATGAAGACTCCGGCGAACCGCATCATCGAATGCATCCATGTGTTGCGGCAGGAAACGCTGGCTGATGATACGGAGAGCTTCAATCTTTTCCGCATCCCCGGTCACCAGTTCCGCTCTTCCGAACGCAATAGCCGAACGATACTGGAGAGTGAACGATCCGTCTTTGGGCCCTACCGTAGGAGCACACTTCGTTACGGCCGACAGACATACTTCCGGATGAACGGCAAGAGCATCCAGCTTGTCCCCTTCCGGAGCACAATGGAAATACCAGATGCGGCCGTCCGCACTTGCCAGTGAAAGAGGTACCCCATAAGCCGTTCCGTCAGGCCGGGTGAAACTGACCGTTATATAAGGAGCCTTGCGCATGACTTCCAGCGCCCAGGCACTGTCCATTTCTCTACTTACTTTTCGCATATCACCGTCTTTTGAGAGTTATTACAATACAAAGGTACAATGCGGCCGGGAAAAATCATACAGAAGGGAAAGAAAACACGCATCAGGAAAACACTTTCCCCCACAGGGAAAACGATATTTTCTTCCTGCGAAAAATAATTTCCGGAAGAAACTTCTTTCCGTTAACAGATTTTTGCATAAACCCGGCCTTTCATTTTTGGCGGACCGAAAACGAGCAAGTATCTTTGTGAACACGAAAAAGAAGCGACCATGGAAAAAGACAAAAAACAAGTTCAGACGAAAAACAATCGCAAAGAGTATACACAGGCCAATCTCAACTGGCTGGCCAGCAAGAGCAAAGAAACGGGAGTCAGTCCGCTCCCGAAAGGGATCTGTTACAAATCACTGGCCGAAGGACGGGCTGACGGCAAACATCCCGGCCCACGAAGCATCGTCACCGTCCACTACACCGGCCGTACCATCGACGGAAGAATATTCGACGACACACGGGGAGGAATCCCGGCTGCCCTCCGGTTGAGTGACCTGATCGACGGATGGATCATCGCACTCCAGCGGATGTGCATAGGCGACCGATGGGAAATCTACATCCCTGCCGAAATGGGATACGGCAAATTCTCCCAGCCGGGTATTCCCGGAGGGTCAACACTGATCTTCGACATCGAACTGCTGGGCATCGCCTGAAACATTACCGGGAAGCCGGAGCTCCCAGAAAGCCACGGCCGAAGCAGCCGCCACATTCAGTGAATCCACTCCATGATACATGGGAATACGGACCACGTAATCAGCCCCGTCAATGGCCGTCTGAGGAAGACCGTCGCCCTCCGTACCCATCACCAGTGCCAGACGGGACTCCTGCTTGAGAAGCGGATAGTCCAACGGCACGGAACGGTCGGTAAGGGCCAGAGCAGCCGTCTTGAATCCAAGCTCTTTCAAGCACTCCAGCGGACGGTCGGCCCATGTCCAGGGAACCAGAAACACGGAACCCATAGACACACGTACAGCCCGCCGGTTCAACGGATCACACGAGTCGGGAGTCAGCAACACGGCATCAATTCCCAAAGCTGCGGCCGACCGGAAAATGGCTCCGATGTTGGTGGTATCCACCACCCCATGAATCACCACGACACGACGGGCATCCTTGCACACCTCTGCCACTTCGCGTACACACGGACGACGCATGGCACAAAGCACTCCCCGCGTCAGGGTATAGCCGGTCAGCCGGGCCAGCAAATCCCGCTCACCGGTGTACACGGGAATATCTCCCACCCTGGCAAGGATATCTGCCGCATCTCCCGTCAGATGCCGGCGCTCACAAAGCAGGGACAAAGGCTCGTAACCGGCATCAAGAGCCACCCGGATCACCTTGGGACTCTCGGCAATGAAAACACCTTTTGCCGGATCGAGCCGGTTGCGCAACTGAGCTTCGGTCAAAGCGCTGAACACATCCACTCCCGGATGGTCCAGCGAAGTTATTTCTATCACAGGCATATATTCACAGAATGTCTCTAAACTTTGCAAAGATACGAAAAAGTTATTCCAACCGGCATACACCTGCTGGTTTTCGGCTTTTCTTTGTTACCTTTGCAAGGCTAATCAAACAAAGAAATACAACATGATACATTTTGACACAGACTATATGGAAGGTGCCCATCCGGAAGTGATACGGCGCCTGACCGAAACCAATCTGGAACAGACCGCAGGATATGGAAATGATCCCTATACCGCCCGTGCAAAGGAACTGATCCGCAAGGCATGCGGACAGCCCGGAGCAGCCGTACATTTCCTGGTAGGAGGTACACAGACCAACGCAACCGTCATCGACGGGCTTCTGGCTCACCACGAAGGAGTTCTGGCCGCAGAAACCGCCCATATCAACGTACACGAATCGGGAGCCATCGAAGCCACCGGCCACAAAGTGATTACCCTGCCCCAGCACGAAGGCAAGCTACGGGCCAACGAGGTGAAAGCCTACATCACCGACTTCTACCGCGACGAAACCTATGAGCACATGGTTGCCCCGGGAATGGTCTACATCTCCCATCCCACCGAATACGGCACACTTTATACGCTCGATGAACTGGAGGATCTGAGCCGCGTATGCCGCGAAGCTCATATTCCGCTTTATATGGACGGAGCACGCCTGGGATACGGACTGGCCTCTCCCGGAACAAACGTCACTCTCAAGGACATTGCACGCCTCTGTGACGCATTCTACATCGGCGGGACCAAAGTCGGAACGCTCTTCGGAGAAGCGGTTGTCGCACCCGACCCGAAACGCTTGCCACACTTCTTCCCACTGATCAAGCAACACGGAGCCTTGCTGGCCAAGGGACGTCTGCTGGGTATCCAGTTTGAAACACTTTTCACCGACGGCCTCTACGAGCGGCTCGGAGCACATGCGGTGCGCCTCGCCCTGAAACTGAAGCAGGCTTTCGTACAGAAAGGATACCGCCTGCATCTCGATTCTCCCACCAACCAGCAATTCGTATGCCTGCCCAATGAGACGATTGACCGCCTTGCACAGGAAGCAACTTTCGAACTCTGGGGACCAAGAGGAGAAACGGAAACCGTCGTACGTTTCGTCACCAGCTGGGCAACCCGTGAAGCAGACGTGGATACACTGATCAGTTTACTCTGAAAAACGATTTCTCCCCTTCTCCTCCCTGAAACAGGAACGGAAAAGGGGATTTCCATATTACGGAAATATTGCACGAAAGAAAAAAACACAGTTCCCGGATAAGAATTAGTTTAATATTATACCAAATAATTCAAAAAACACTATCTTTGCACCCATATTCAAGATTAACAGAAATGAACGAGAAAATTACTTCAAGAGAGTGTATCATGCAGCTGATACGCACCCGTATGGCATCACGTCACGCTATGCAACGCCTGCTACGGAACTCCAATGCAGGGATTACCTTCGAAATGTTACAGATCATGAGTTGTCTCTGGAGCGAACAGGGGGTCACCCAGCAGACTCTGGCAGAACGGACTGCCAAAGACAAAGCCTGCCTGACCAGTCTCATGACAAATCTGGAACGCAAAGGATTGGTTTGCCGGCATGAAAATCCGAAAGACCGGCGCAACAAGCTGGTCTATCTCACCGAAAAAGGAGAAGAATTTCACCAAAGGATTGCCCCGCAACTCAAGGAATATTACGACCGCCTGGAAAGAATCCTGGGAAAAGAACAGATCAAGCTGACCGACAAATTATTAAAGGACTTGCAGCATGCCATTGAGACCTATTGATTTTTTGTCAACATTTTTTCTCTCCTTATGCATTCCGTTTACCACCTATGCCCAGCATGATTCCCTCCGGATCAGTCTGGATGAGTTGTTTGCACGGGGAGCGGAACAGCACCTCCAGCTTCATGCCGATCGTCTGAAAGAGCAGATGGCCGAAGAGCGCATACGCGATGCACGAACCGCCCGGATGCCTGATATCTCCATCGGTCTGAAAGGAGGGGTGCTGGGACAACCTGTCGTATGGCAAAGCGGACTGAATGATCCGACCCGCCCCGACACTCCCGACTGGCAACAGAACTACACCGTCGATTTTACCCAGCCTCTCTATCAGGGAGGAAAAATCAAATATTCCATCCGCAAAGCCGGACTGGAGCAGGACATCGCACGGCTTCAGACTGCAACCGACCGGGCAGACATCAAACTGGAACTGCTCGAGCAATATCTGAACCTGTTCAGCCTCTACAAACAGGACCGGGTACTCAACCGGAACATTGAGGAGTCTGAACGCAGGCTCAAGGACATCTGGCGAATGAAGGAAGAAGGCATTATCACAAACAATGACGTTCTCCGGAGTGAAATGCAACTGACCAACGACCGGCTGGCCGTCACCGAAACCCGAAACAATATCCGGCTGGTATCCCAACGGCTGGACATTCTGCTGGGCATGGACGAAAGATTGCTCCTGATCCCGGATACAACCCTGCTGGAACAGACTTTCCAGGCCGGTACCTACGGAGAGTATGTGGACCGGGCATTCCTTTCCGATCCGGCCATGCAGCTCATCCGGAAACAGACGGAACTGGCCGAAAACAACATTGCACTGACACGGGCCGAACAGCTTCCACGGCTTTCACTAACCGCCTCGAATACCCTGGCCCGACCCGTTTCACGCACCATGGCCGACCTTTATAACAACAACTGGAACATCGGACTCTCACTCTCCTATCCTCTTTCGGCGCTCTACCGCAACCGGCACCGCATGAACGAGGCCCGGCAAAACGTACTTCTGATGCGCAACACCGAAGAACAGAAACGGCAAGACATCCGTATGAAAGTACAGGCAGCCCTGCTCAAGCATCACGAAGCTACCGACCGGGTGGAATCCCTGAAACTCTCGGTAAAACAGGCCGAGGAGAACTACCGGATCATGCGAAACCGCTATATGAACCAGCTGGCCATCCTGACCGATCTGCTTGACGCCGACAACCTGCGGCTCAATGCCGAATTGCAACTCACTACGGCACGCACACAGGTCATTTACACCTATTATGAACTTCAACGGGCCATCGGAAACCTGTAACCCCATTCATACCGTTAACAATCAGAAACCGCCATGTCAGTACTCCATTTGAAATACAAGCGTCTGAAGAGACAAAAACGACGCAACATCATCCTGAACATTGTCTGCCTGCTTATCGCCGGATCAGGACTGGTCTGGACGGCCAACTATTTCTGGCGTTACATCAATTACGAAATCACCAACGATGCTTTCGTCGACCAGTACATCGCACCGGTCAACGTACGGGTGGCCGGTTACATTCAGGAAGTGAGATTCCGCGAACATCAGTTCGTACACGAGGGTGACACACTCGTCGTCCTCGACAACCGGGAATACCTGATCCGCCAGAAAGAAGCGGAAGCTTCCCTCCTCGACGCACAGGGATCGCGCGACGTGCTGACTTCCGGCATACGGACTTCTCATACCCGCATCGCCGAACAGGATGCCAACCTGGCCGAAGCCAAAGCCAGACTCTGGCAGACCGAACAGGACTACCGGCGCTATGAACGTCTGCTAAAGGAAGAGTCTGTCCCCGAACAACAATATGACCAGGCCAAGGCCAGTTATGAAGCGGCACGTGCCCACTATGATGCTCTTCTGCGCCAGAAGGAAGCTGCCCACTCCCAGTATGACGAAACCAGCAAGAAGCAGGTCGGAGTGGAAGCTGGGATCCTGCGTGCCGAAGCAGCACTTGACCTTGCCAACCTGAATCTTTCATACACCGTTGTCACCGCTCCGTACAGTGGCTATATGGGACGGCGTACCCTGGAACCAGGACAATATGTCAGCGCCGGACAAACCCTGTCGTACATCGTACGTCAGTCGGGTAAATGGATTACCGCCAATTATCGTGAAACCCAGATAGCGAATATTTATATCGGCCAGCCTGTGCGCATCAAAGTAGACGGACTTCCCGGAAAGGTTCTGCACGGACATGTCACCGCTATCTCCGAAGCAACAGGCTCCAAGTACTCGCTGGTTCCCACGGACAACTCGGCCGGCAACTTCGTGAAAGTGCAACAACGCATCCCCGTGCGCATCGATCTGGATGAAGCCGACGAAAAATACATGAGCCTCCTGCGGGCAGGCATGATGGTCGAAACCGAAGCTCTGAGAAAGAAATGAAAACAGCCCGTGAACTTGAAATACCTGTCCGTACGTGGGTTCCCGACCGGATAGCCGTCGCTACGGTCTTCCTCATCATGCTTCCCATCGCCATGCTGAACGGAACTTACACCGGTAGCATGGTAGAGGTATCGAACACCCTGGGAGTCTATACCGAAGATATTACCATAGGCTATTATGCGGCATCGGCAGGCATGGCCGTATCTTATCCGATTGTTCCCAAGATTCTGGGAGCCTTGTCCGGCAAATCACTCCTGCTGGCCGATCTGGTCCTCCAGTTTTTCCTGAGCTGGTTCTGTGCCCGTCAGGCCAATATCGACCTGCTCATTGCCGCCAGCTTTGTCATCGGATTTCTGAAAGGTTTCCTGATGTTGTGGGTCATCCGGCGCATCAAGTTTATCTTCAGCCCCAAGGATGTGCGAAGTGAATTCTATGCTTATTTTTATCCGCTGGTATTCGGAGGCGGACAACTCTCCATGGTCATTACTGCTCTGCTGGCCTATCATTACGACTGGAAATACATGTATTACTTCATGATGCTGCTCCTGCTCGTGGCTATCCTGGCGGTCATTCTTTTTTTCCGCCATGACCGTCCTTCACGTCCCATCCCCTGGAAAGAACTTCATCCGCGCGAGATGCTCATCATCGCCACCGGTGTTCTGATGCTTATCTACGTCATCACCTACGGCAAAACTCTCGACTGGATGGCTTCCAGGCGCATCTGTACCTATATTGTCATCGCTCCTCTGCTCGTGGCAATATTTCTCTGGGAGCAGTTCCACTCAACCCATCCTTTCGTAAGCCTGAAGCCACTCTTCCAGTGGAAAGCCATTCTGGGTTATTTCTACATGATGATGGTTATGTTCTTCAGTACCTCTACCAGCCTGCTCACCAGCTATCTGACCACCATCCTGCGTGTAGACAATACGCATAGCTACACACTCTATATCTGGCTCCTTCCCGGTTATCTGGCCGGAGCTTTCATCTGCTTCTGGTGGTTCCGGTGGCAACGCTGGCGTTTCCGCTTTCTCATTGCCGGCGGTATGGGATGTTTTGCCCTGTTCTTCGGCATGCTTTATTTCGGGATCTCTCCGGACAGTACCTACGAAATGCTCTATCTTCCCATGTTCCTGCGCGGAGTGGGCATGATGGTTCTGATCATTGCTTTCGCTCTTTTTGCCGTGGAAGACCTTCATCCCAAGTATCTGCTTTCCAATGCTTTTTTCCTGATCACTTTCCGCTCGGTACTTACACCCGTTATCGCTTCGGCCTTTTATAGCAACACGCTCTACCGCCTCCAGCAGAAATACATGGTGGAGCTCTCGGAAACCCTGACCGCTACGGACCCGCTGGCCGCAACACGCTGGCAATCGACTCTGGAAAGCAGCCTGGCCCAAGGACATGGCATAGATGAAGCCACCCAGCTGGCCAACAATACACTTTACACCATTCTCCAGCAACAGGGTACGCTTCTGGCTTTGAAAGATATCCTGGGATGGCTTTTTGCCGTAACACTGGTCATTGCGGTTGTGTCACGCTTCATTCCGTTCCACAAGACCGTACGCGTTCCGGTCATCAGAACCGGCGAAGATATGATCTGATCCGCTCCGGAACATACGGACATAAAAAATGCACACAGGCATTTGGGAACATCTTTCCTCACGGAAGCCCGCCCCGCCTGTGTGCCGAATTTAATTTAACAAAGGTTTATTTCATCAATTCAGCCAATTTGGCTTTCAATTCATCACCGCGCAGGTTGCGGGCAACGATAGTACCTTCCTGATCAACCAGTACGGTAGCCGGAATCGCACGTACGCCATACAGGGCAGCACCTTCACATTGCCATCCCTTCAGGTCAGACATCTGAGCCCAGGTAATGTTCAGATCCTTGATAGCCTTTTTCCAGCTTTCCAGGTTGTTGTCCAGAGATACACCTACGATACCGAATCCTTTAGCCTTGAATTCATTGTAAGCGGCAACAACATTCGGCATTTCCTGACGGCAGGGACCGCACCAGCTTGCCCAGAAGTCGATCAGTGTATATTTGTTCTTGGAGATAAAGTCAGACAATTTCACGCTCTTTCCTTCCGGAGTATTCATTTCAAAATCAATGAACTTCTTGCCTACCGCGGTCTTGGCTACCGTAGCGGCATGTTCCTTCAGAGCTACCACACCTTCATCGTTGGCATAAGCGGCAGGGATCTTGTTCAGAAGCGGTTCTACCTTTTCGATGTCAAATGAAGATGCGAAAGATACGAGCAGATGTACACCTACCGGAGTTTCGATACAGTCAGAGATTGTCTGATAGACTTTGTCCATTCCCTGTTCCTGCTTTTCGTCCAGAAGAGTCATGAGTGAATCACGTTGTTCGGCGGTCAGTGTAGAATCCTGCTGAGCCTTGGTGTAGATAGCTTTCAGCTCTTCTCCGATAGCCTTGTAAGAGGTCATGAAGTTCTGATAGGTATCATTGCAAGGGGTACCTGAAACCTGGCTGTCCTTTTCATTCAAAGCAACTTTGATGTTTCCGTTTTCAACAAACAACAGGGTCAGCATGCGCTTGTCGTTCTTCATGTAAGTTACATAGCTGCTCTTGACGATTGAGTCGGCCTGACCTTTGAATTCAAAGGTACCGTTCTTTACGATAGCAGAATCAATCTTCACCAGGTTGTTGTTTTCAAAGTTCTGCAAATAAACGGTGTCACCATCGGCAACTCCTTCAACGGTTCCCTGAATGGTATAACCAGCCTGTTTCTGGCAGGCAGCCAGTGTCATCATACCGGCAGCCACCCATAAAATACTTTTCTTCATATCAGTTTTTATATAAGGTAAATAATTTTTCCGGGCAAAGATAATCATTTTCTCCGTACGCTAAACGCCAGCAGGCAACAAAATGTGTAGGTCCAGTAAAGCCACGTCTCGGAAATGCCGGCAAATGCGGCCAGTCCGGTATAATCCAGCACGGCAAAAAACTGAACAACAAAGAATAAGGTAACAAATCCCGGAGCAAAATAGGCAAAACACCACGACATGCCGCGGACGATATCCCGGTCGTTCCGATAAAAATCCGTAGCAGATCCGTAAACCAGTCCGGCCAGCACCAGACCGAAAGCTGTCACACACCAGATTCCTTCCGAAAGAGGAGAACCGGACAAATCGCCTGTAATGCTCCTCACCAGTGTCCACGGTCCCCAGGCCAGGAAAGCAAGAAGCAGGACATATACTCCGAGCGAAACGGCCGTCATCCCCAGCGCACGGCGTTCCTTGCGCGACAGGTGGATGCCTTTCCCCAGCAAACGGAGACAGGCTTCCGGGAAACGGGAATGGATGCACAACCCCAGTCCCAGAAAAAGGATCAGCAGACTGGCCAGCATCGGCGCACAAAGATAATTGTCGTCCGTATAACGAAGTGCCCAGCGAAGCCCCTCCGCGCTCAGAAAGTTCTGCACGTCTTCCCAACCGTAAATGCTTCCTACCCACGAGAGGAAAGCAACTCCCACCGTAAGCAGAAAGAATACCGATGCCGGATGAAAGAAACGGATGCTACTCTTCATCGGGTTCCAGATTATCAATATCCAGGATGCGCAACTGGAATGCACGGGTTACCAGCCGGCAGGCATTCACTCCCGTCCGCTCTTCCGGACGGAACAGACGGCTGACCAGATCGTTCTGTCTCTTTTCGATGGACTTGACTCCGAAAGGCATCCCCTTCAGTCCGGTAATCATTTCTTTCGTATATCCCAGAGCCAGATGGCGCAGAAGACGTTCGTCGTATTCGTCTATATCATAATTGATAATTGTCTCCTGTCTGCGCTGACCGGCCAGCACACTTTGTTTGAAACGTTCCACAATCTTCTCCAGAATCGGATAATTGAAGACAAGCTTCTTGCCGTCCATCACCGCCTGTACATCCGTAGCAGTCAGCAATTCCCCGGTCTTCAGGATGATACCGTCGGCTCCGGCCTCCAGTGCATCTACCCACAACTTTTCGTTAAGCACTTCGCCAGTAAAGATCAGCACTTTCAGTTCCGGACGCTCACGGTGCAGGCGGGCACAGATGTCCACTCCGATGGTGGTCGATCCGCCCAGTCCCAGATCCAAGAGAACCAGATCAGGAGTCTGTTGCTGAAGCAGCTCCCAGAATTCAGCCTCGGTCATGGCCGTACCGATCACCTCGGCATTGGGTATTTCGTGACGGAAGATTTCTTCTGTTCCTTTCAGTTCCAGCTTCACATCTTCCACAATAATAACTTTAAACTTTTCCATTTTTATCTTTAAGTTTTTCCTTACTTCCGCAAAGTTAACGGATAATCCGAAGATACATTCTCCCCTTCTCCATTTTTATCTTCTTTCAGTCCCGGTTTTAAGTTCTTTCACTCTTCATCCTTTTCCACCTTCCTATTCCGTACGTTTCAGGGGCAAGGTGAACCAGACCGAAAAGCCTCCGCCTTCAGCCGGCATGGCATTGATACGGCATCCTCTCCGCCCGGCAAACTCATCGTGATCGCGGATAATTTGCTTGCATACCAGATATTCCGTGCCGGCCAATACCTCAGACGAAGCCGACGGACACATGCGTGCCAGATCGGGATAGAACAAACCGTTCAGCACTTCCTGAGTGAAATTGCGCCGACGGTCTATAAAGTCGAAACGTACAAACTCGCCTTCTTTCCGGATCTTCAGTTCCAGCTTTCCCTCCTGAGCATACCGGAGCGACTCATCCACGAGATTTTCCAGCAGGAAACGAAGCAGGATTTCATCACCCGTCACCGACACCGGCTCAGCTTCTGCTTCCAGTTCCACCCTGAAGGCCAGCTTGCGTACGGCCTTTTCCACATACTTCCGCGTAAAACCGGCCAGACGTTCCACCGGTACTTCTGAACGCCGGAAAGTGATTTCTTCCAGTTGTCGGGAAGCACATGAACTTAACAGGGTAAATATATCCTTATAATAATCCACCAGTTCTGCCACGGTGGTAATCTGTTTTCTTTCTTCCGCTTCAGTGATACCCTTATCTGTGTTCAGGCGGTTCACAATCTGCTGGATGCGGTTCGGATAATAAATCGTCTCATGCTTGATGGTAGAAAGGCAATTGTCCAGCACCATATTCTGCACATGAAGCATATTCTCTTCATACGCAACCCGGTTGGATTCATCCTGAGCCAGTTCTATATCATGATACTTCCGGCCGACCTGTACCACCGTCGTATGCAAGGCCACGGCCAGATATCCGGCTACCAGTTCCACCAGTAACGGATCTTCTTCCCGGTTATCGCAACGGATCATTTTCAGAGCCAGCACACCCATGCAATGCCGTTCTCCGCCAATCTCTACCCACAAAGGAAGCAAGGTCCACCCCGTCACGTCGTTCCACATCTGCACCTGCTTTTCAAAACAGCGTGCCATACGTTCCCGGACCACCTCATCGCCCTCGCCCCGGTAGAAGGCATAGTTCAGGATATGCGATTCCTCATCATATACCGCCAGAGCCAGTCCCTCCACGGAAACCAGTTCACAGATTTCGTTGAAGACTCCATCCACCAGCCGCTGGGGAATCTCGTCCAACGCCTCGGAGTGAATGACCGACCGGGCAAATATTGCCTCATTCACCGTAAAGACCTGTTCCATCTTGTAGCGGTAATGCAAACGTCTCCGGAAATAAAGCACATAGTATACCACTCCACATCCTGCCACCAGCAGGATGAACAAGGTCAGTGCAATCCATTTGTTACCGGCCGATTGCTGCATCTGAATGCAATATTGCTCGAGAGAAGTATCTTTGGTGAGCTGCTTGTACAGAGCCGTATAAATCGTATTGTTATACCGGTAACAACGGAAATCCTTGACGGCCAGGGATGCTACGGCCGCTTCATTGCGCACATCCAGCAAAATAAAGTAGTCCGTATCGAAACGTCCGGCCAGCCAGTCGCGTTCATCTCCCCCCTCGGAAGTATAGAGACGGAGCAGAGGAACCTTCTTTCCGGAATAGGTCCGATAATGAAGATTCATATAATGCAAGGCACTGTCCGCCAGAGAAAGTGCCTCCCAATAGGCTCCCCGGACATTGCATTCATAAACCATATTCGCATAGTCATTGGCTACCCGCAACAGGCTGTCATATCCGGCAATACTGTCCGGAACAGCTTGTCTTTCATCCACCGGAGCGGAATGCATACATCCTCCTCCCAGGAAAGGCATGAGAACCAGCAAACACATTCCCAGCATTCTTCTGACACCCCGGGGTAACCGGAAATAAAAGCGGCTTCCCTTGCCAGGAGAACTTTCCACCCGGAAAAGACAGACTTCGAACACCGGACTCGTCTTCCGGTATTTCTCAATGATTCCCCGGCAATTCATCAGGCCGAAGCCGTGTCCTTTCTGTTTCTTGAGTTCTCCGGCATCAGCGGCCGTAGCCAGACCGATCTGTCCGGAATCGTAGACTTTTTCATCCTGAATCAGGCTGACATCTTCCTTCGAAAGTCCCGGACCGTTATCCGTCACGGAGATCTCCACATACGTGTCCGTTTCCGTTGCCGACACCTCAATGCGCCCTCCTTCCTGCGTATATTTACGGGCATTTTCGGTCAAGGTATTGACCATGAAGAGCGTCAGTGCCTTATCCGCCTTCACCACGGCACCGGTTTCGTGCACGATCAGTTCCTGACGTTTCATTTCAAACGTACGGCGGCCTTTGCTGATCATGAGGAACAGCTCATTCAAGGCAAAATTCTCTATATTCAGACTCAGAGCTCCCTGACGCATCTTGATCCAGCGGGCAAGAATCTCATTATATTCATTGATACGGACAATCAGTTCGTCAATGTAACGGAATTTTCCCCGCTTCACTTCTTCCTCACGGGTATAGGAAGCCGATTGCAACTTATGCACCTCATTGGATACCCGGTCAATGTACGGCAAGATCCCCGTCACGATCGACAGACAGGCCTTCTTGAGTTCATTTCTCCGCTTGTTCTCCACCAGATGCTGCTCGTGAATATACCGTTCCTTGTCCAACCGCCTGCGCTCGTCTTCCAGCGAAACCAGATTCAGTCCGTTTTCCAGTGTCCAGCCGAGATAAGGCAAAAGCAGACGGACCAGTGCCTGCTCTTCCTTACGGAGCTTCTGGGGAAGTACCAGCAAGAGCTTGCCGACCGACTCATTCTTTCCGAGCGGAACCAGATCAAAATCCAGCATGATCTTGTTTTCTCCGGAAGCTTCCGTCACATCTCCGGAAGACTCTTCTTTGAACATTTCCTCATCCTCGTCTTCTTCCTTCTGATTCAACAGAATGGAAACCTCATCCACAGGAAAGATGCCGGACAGTCCCTCTTTCAGTATCTGCCGGAGCACCTCCGTCACTTCTCCGATTCCCTGTGCCTTCACCGGAACACCACCGGTAATCCGGTGACAAAGATCCAGTACCATACGCAATTCAGACAGATAAGCCGTATTCCGTTTACGCCACCGGCGGTTCAGGAAAATAAAACAGACAACGAGGAGCAACAAACCGGCAACCACCAGGGCCAGAAGTACATTCAATTGCTTCGATTCACGTTCCAGAACGGCATACCGGCTCTCCAGTTCCTTGTCCTGACGCGCATAATCCAATATGTCCAGATAAATGTTCCGGTTATAGTCCGATTCCGGTTTGCGGTCCATGGCCGCATACGTCCGGCTTAACTGCTCCCTCAGCCGGGCAATCCATTCCGGTACCGTCTTGATACCTTCATCATTGATCCATTTCAGTTCGATGCATTCCGAAGAAAAAGGCACATAGGTGTGCAGACGGTCCGTCGTATCGGCACAATGATAATATTTTTCATGATGCCGGTTGACGAACTCCAGAGCTTCCGCCAGCATCGGCAAAGCCTTGTCCGGCATTCCGGCAAAGTTATAGCAGGTGGCCAGCGTCCGGTACGCTCCCGAAATCTGATACCAGTCACCATATTGCTTGAAAAGGCGCAAAGCCTCCTCCGCATAGCGCAACGGAAGGCTGTCCACAGGCAGGTCATCCTCATTGACCAGCCTCAACAGACCGGGACTTTTGGCCTCCAGTAAGGTACGGTTCCTCCTCATGCAAAGCAATTCAGCCATGGCCTGAAGCGAATTTGCCTCGAAATAAATATAGTCTTTCATCCGGCTGACCTGCAAGCACTGTACCAGACATTCAAATTCACCCAAAGTCACTTCATCGGGAGTCGGTGCCTCATACATTCCCCCTGAACCGCGCATATACACATAATACAACCATTGGGAGGTATCAGCCTTCAACGATTCTTCCGAAATGGCCTGAATGGAACGAAGTGCCGCCTCGTCCTGCTGGAGGTAATAATAATACACACCTGAAACGATATAAAATTCCGAAAGTGCATAATTGAACCGGCGGTTCAGCCGCTCATCCGCCAGTGCCTCATCGTATTCCCGGATCCGCCTGATCCTTCGCAGAGCATTGTTGCGATAATCATAAAATTCCTTGTTCAGGGAAGTACGCTGGCAGACTCTCATCATGCCCACATCAGCAATCAAAGCCTCCACTTCATTCTCGCTTGCCACTTCCGCCCTGCGATATAATCGCGAAGCCTGTTCAAAGTCCATCCGCATAAAGGCACAGAAAGCCATATTGTTCAAGGCTTCTGCACGTTGGGCGGGATGTCCTTCGGCAAAGGAATAGGCTTTTCCTGCCGCCCGGGCAGAAGCGGTCAGATCTTTATACCTTAGTTCATAGGAAAGCGTGTTCAGTGAATCGGCCTCTGCCGAATGATTCTCACGGCCGCCGGCTTTGCCGCACGAGGACAGAAGCAGTCCTATTCCGAGGACTACTCCGCTTACATATCCGAAGAAAACCTTTCTGTTCATTCCCATATTCAGAAAAACAATGCCGGCATATACATATAATAAAGACTGCATCACAACCGGTATGATACCGGAAACGATGCAGTCCTCACTTTAAAGCGTTGGACAAAGTCTTATTTTTTTGATTCTTCCAAAGAAACTTTTCTAAATTCTTTCAACACTTTTTCCAGTTCCAAAGAAGCCTTACGTGCACGTGTTCCAGCTGCCTTGTTTCCTTTTTCTGCCTGCAAAGCTGCATCTTCCAGCAAGCTATTGCTCAGTTCTTTAATTTTAGCAATTAATTCGTTCATAATTCAGATGTTAATATATTAAACATGCCCAAATGTAATACAAATCCGCTAATCTGATACAAACGGCTGTTCTTCTTAATATCTTTTAACACAAAAAGGCAGTTTTTCCCGACTGAATCCTAAGAGATTATACATCCGTACTAAAATTTAAGGAATCAAATCGTTAGATGTTTCTTCAGAGCGTTCCTCACGAACCTGAAGCAACAGCACCCGGCGCGTTTGCCCGGTTACCCGGAAACGCTGGTCGATGCGTTCATTGACCAGCCAGACAATCTCCCCGCCTGAAACCACCACCTGTTGCTTTTCTTTCTCAAAAAGAGACATTTTCCGGTCACGCAGATAGTCGCGCACTTTCTTATAATTCTGCATGCCCAACGGAATGAAACGGTCTCCGGAACTCCACACTCTCAGTTCCAGCGGCCACGTAATCCGGTCGGCATCCAGACACGCCACTTCCTTCTCGCGCGGCAACACGGGAAGATCTTCTACCGGAACGATCCGTTCCTGAAGGACAGACAAGATACTTTTCTCCGCATCTGACCGGAGAAACAGATATTTACGGTCGCGCAACAAAGTCCATCCTGCCCCCTGAAACAAACGTCCGGATTCACCGGAAAGGCTACGCAGGATATCCCTGATCTGGGATGCATTGAATCCTTTCCCGTGCAACAGCTCGAACAAAACCGCCTGGGGCGCCACTTCCTTCAGCAGAGCCGGAATGGAGATCCGTTTTCCGTCCGGACAAACCCGACAACAGGCTTCCTGCATGGCATGCCGGTAAATCTCTGCCACATCATCCAGACGGGAAGCCGTTTCGGCGATCGATTCAGCAACCGAAGGGTTGATTTCACGCAAAGCCGGAAGCACATTCAGACGGATTTTATTGCGTGCATAAGCATCTTCCAGATTGGTACTGTCCGTTACATAAGGCTGTCCCAGCCGATCCAGATAAGTCAGAATGGCTTCCCGACTTACCCCCAGCAAAGGCCGGACAACCGTTCCATTGACCAGTCTGATTCCCCGAAGCCCATTGATTCCCGTGCCGCGGGTCAAGTTCAGCAACAGCGTTTCCACACTGTCATCCCGATGATGTGCTACGGCTACCACACGGAAACCGCCCTGATCCCGCAACTCTTCAAACCAGCGGTAACGGAGTTCCCGGGCTGCCATTTCGATGGAAATCTTCCGGGAAGCAGCATATGCTCCGGTAGAGAAATGAATCACATGAAGAGGTATCTGCCTTCTCTCGCATAATTGACGGACAAACCGTTCGTCACGGTCGGACTCTTCTCCCCGCAAATGAAAATTGCAATGGGCAGCCTCCAGCCTGTACCCCAGCTCCTGCAACACACACAACAAAGCCACCGAGTCAGCTCCCCCGCTCAGTGCCACCAGCACTCTCTCGCCCGGAAGCAATAAGTGCCGTTCTTCAATCCATCGGAAAACTTCTTGTCTAAACATGATGCAAACTTATACTTTTTCCCGAAATAATACGAAAGGTACGGACGAATCTGTGTATCTTTGTCTGCAAATTCTAAACTGATGAATAATGGACGAACTGAATCTTACGACGCCTACCCTGCTTTTCTCAGCCGTATCTCTGATCCTGCTGGCCTATACCAACCGGTTTCTTTCATATGCCCAGCTGGTGCGTACCCTGAAAGAACAATATCTTCAAAATCATTCTGAGATCACAGCGGCTCAGATTGACAACCTGCGCAAACGCCTTTATCTGACACGCAGCATGCAGGTACTGGGTATCTCAAGTCTGTTTTTCTGCGTTGTCGCCATGTTTCTGATCTACATCGGTCTGCACGACCTCTCAGCATATATCTTCGGACTGGCTCTCCTGCTGCTCATCGCTTCCTTGGGAATATCCATCTGGGAAATCCATATTTCCGTCAAGGCACTTGAGATCCATCTGAAAGATATGGAAAACAAATAAAGGCCGCCTTCCAAAGACGGCCCGAGGCCGGAAACTCATTCCGGCCAGCCTTCATCGGGCATAAATGTGGAATCCCGCTCTTCGACGGTTTCATTCTTCTCCAGTCTGGCCAATGCCAGCATGGCTTTTTCGTGTCCCTGAGCCGCAGCCCGGCGATACCACTTCATTGCTTCTTCCTGATTCTTTTCCACTCCTTTTCCCCACTGGTACATTCTCGCAAGGTTATATTGGGCAGGAGCATTTTCCTGAAGAGCCGATTTAAGCATCCATCGGGCTCCCTGAACAATGTCTTTATCTACCCCCTTGCCCCAGCAATACAGATTACCGATGTTATACTGTGCGGAAGAATTTCCCAGATTAGCCGCCTTCTGAAACCAGAACAGGGCTTCTTCATAATTACGAGGTACCCCCAGTCCGTTCCGGTACATGTATCCGATGTTGTTCATGGCATCCGAATTGCCGTGAGCCGCGGCCTGGCGATACCAGTTGAGAGCAGCCTGTTCATTGCGTACAGGTCCCCAGCCGTTCTTATAAAGATTCCCCATTCCCAGCTGAGCTTTCGGATTTCCCCGGAGAGCTGCCCGGTAAAGCCAGTCCATGGCTTCTCCGAAATCCTGACGGGTACCCAGTCCATACGTATACATAAAACCGGCATTGGCCTGCGCATCGACGTGCTCCTGACGGGCAGCCATCAGAAAAAGATTCAAGGCTTCCGGAAGATCTGCCGGTCCTCCTTCACCCCGGTACAGCAGGTCTCCCAGCAGGAACTGGGCACATTTTGCCGTATCCAGGCGGGCCAGCGGGGCAAGTTCCTTGCGGGCATCCGCATAACGGTGCTCCTGATAAGCCAGCATGGCCGAACGATAACGTGCATCAATATCTCCCAGACTGAGCCGGTACAAAGGTTTCCGGAAAAGCCATCCGAAAAGAATAAGCAGGGCTATAACCCCTACAGAAATAATCCCGACGAGCAGAATCCGTTGTTTTTTCATATGCTTAAATGATTAGATTACATTGATAGAGCCTGTTTTTCAAAGACGATTCAAAGGTACTCATTCGATTGATAAAAACAAAATGAAACTGTTATCTTGTTTACTCCCGGCAAAAAGTCTGTCAACAAGGTCAGACCGGGAATCCGGGAACCTTGCTGACAGACTTTCACGGCCATTGAGCTTATAGGGTCACATCCGTCACGACCTGACCGTCGAACAGATTTATGACGCGATCGGCATAGCCGGCATCATGCTGAGAGTGGGTTACCATCACGATGGTGGTTCCTTCCTTGTTGAGTTCGGTCAGCAGATCCATCACTTCCTTACCGTTCTTGGAATCCAGATTACCCGTAGGCTCATCGGCCAGAATCAGCTTGGGATTAGTCACTACGGCACGGGCTATTGCCACACGCTGCTGTTGTCCGCCCGACAACTGCTGGGGGAAATGTTTCACCCGGTGTGCAATGGCCATCCGGTTCATGGCATCTTCTACCCTGCGTTTGCGCTCAGAGGCCGAAACACCCATATACAACAACGGCAACTCAATGTTTTCATACACATTCAGTTCGTCAATCAGATTGAAACTCTGGAATACAAATCCGATTACTCCCTTGCGCAAAGCCGTACGCTGCGCTTCGGTATACGTTGAAACATCCTCCCCGTTCAGGCGGTATTCTCCTCCTGTCGGATTGTCCAGCAGACCTAGAATGTTGAGCAAAGTAGACTTGCCGCAACCGGACGGTCCCATAATAGCCACAAACTCACCTTCCTGAATTTCAATGTTCACATTGTTCAATGCCCAGGTTTCCACCTCATCCGTGCGGAATACCTTCTGTAAATTTACTGTCTTAATCATCATCTTAATTGAATATCTAAAAACCAATAATAATCTTTTTTCCAATCCTTCTGAAGGATTATCTCACTCACAAATTTCTTTTGTACCTGCGCTGTCCCATATCCATCCAGCTTCACTCTCTCTTGATTTCTTCTACCGGATTCAACCACATAATCCGGAGGATCTGCCAGCAGGCAGTCATTCCGATCAGGCAGGCGATTACAAAAAACAGACACACTCCCCATCCCCAACCGTAAATGGACTGCAGACCGGAATCACTCAATGTCTGAATCATAGCAAGCCTCAGCACCGGATAAGTCACAACGAAAGCAACCAGAAAGATTACGACATAACCGCGTGCAAATAATATACCGATATCCCGGGGAGAAGCTCCGTTAATCTTGCGTATGGCAACTTCTTTTCTTCGTGCTTCCGCATCCATTGTAACCGAAGAATATACACTCAGGACAACCAGCAGAACACAGATGAGCGCCAACACTCCCATGGAAGATTTCATCATCCCGATTGTAGCAGCTTGTGTCTGCCGGACATCCGTCAGCCTGTGAATCTCCAGCGGTAATGTCTCCGGAACATACCGGCGACACAACGCAATGACTTGTTCCGTCACCTGATCAACATCGTTTCCGGGTGCAATCTTCAACAGGCAGGAAGCTGCCTGCGAGGAAGGGAAAAACACGGAAAGGTTGGCCTGTCCATCCAGAATTACCTGTTTGTAGAGATCCGGATATACTCCTGCAATCCGATAGCTTCTCCCGTCAAGTACCACTGTTCCATCCGTCTGTTCAGTCTGCAACAGATCTGAAAAGGATTGACAGATATAAACATATCCTTCAGTGTCGGCCTCCATCGGCTTCCCGTTCATCGGAATACGGAAGAAATCAAAATAAGCCGGATCTCCCTGAGCTACGGTAACACTCACCTTTGAATGGTCTGCCTTTTCATAAGATGTATACAGATAAGAGAACTGATTTCTGTCCAAAGTTTCATCACCCAGTGTAACCAGACGTTCAATACCCGGCAGGGCGGTCAGTCCGGAACGAATCTCATCCCAGTTCTGGCGCATACGTCCCGAATTCACCGAAAGGGAAAGACACCGTTCTTCTTCAGCAGGACTCAGAGGGGCATACGTCTTTCCGAAGAGTTCGGCATAAGACAAATGAACCACCATCATAGCTCCCAGGAAAAAGATGCACACTACAAGCTGAATGCCGATCATCAGGGAACGGAAAACATGTTTTCCGCCGGTGACAGGAATCAGACGGATCAGACTGACCTTACGGACCCGCCACACCGGAATCAGCAACAGAGGAATACAAAGCAACAAAGTTCCGAGATAAACAAGGATGTGCAGACGATAGACCGCCGAAGCAGACAACCAGAAAATGTGTTCTGCAGGAAGCCAGGTACGGGCCAGCGGCATTACCACCTCTCCCATCAGCAAGGAAAGAAACCAGGCTATGGTCAGCATGATAAATACTTCAAAAAACAACAACAGAAAAAGGCCTTTTGAACCAGAACCGACACATTTACGCAGCGCCAGTTCCCGCTGACGGACATAAAACTGCTGGAAAGTAAATTTCAGGAAATTGATCAGTCCCGATACCAGAATCAGCGAAGAAATGAAGAGCAGGAAAAACTGAACCAGATCCGTATTCCGGTTTTCTGCCATTTCCTTGAGCGAACTGGCTTCTACGATCATCGTTCCATCTCCACGTACCCAGCTGACTCCTGCCAGATATTTCTCCAACGACTCTGAAGAAACTCCCTCTTTACTCAGGGCATACATCTGCAGCCAGGTCTTCGGCTTCATCTCCAGAGGGAACCAGCATTCCGTTCTCGGAGAACCGCCTTTCTCTTTCTCTGCCACCACATTCACGATGCGATAATCCGTAATACCATTTGCCGGAGTCAGCGAAGCCAGCCGGACAATCCGTCCGACAGGATTCTCACTGCCGGCCATCCGGCGGGCAAAGGAAGTGGAAACAATGATTTCATCTTCCCGTTCCGGCAGACGGGAACCGTAAAGCAGAGGCAGTTTCCAGAAAGGGAAAGTAGCAGGAGTCGCAACTTTATAAGTTACCTTGTACGGCGTTTCGCGCCCGTCCTTTTCCACCACTTCCACCTCCATTTCAGCCTCATAAGAGAAAACGGCCCAACCTTCCAGCATACCGGACGTCTGACTTTTCAGTGCCCGGAAATCTTCCTCCACGCAGGGAACATCACCGGCAAAATCCTTTTTACTGATCATCAGCCTCATAGCCCGTTCACCTCCGATATATTCTTCTTCCTCACCCACTGTATACACAAAACACAGCATGAACGAGAAAGTCAGAATCCCGATGGCCAGACACAAAGCTGAAATCAAATGTTGTGTCTTGTTTTTTCTCAGATTGCGCAGAGCTACTTTCAAATAGTGTAATATCATCTTAACATAATTTGATTCGTTCTTATATAATTTGTTTCTTTCATATTTCTTCCGTTTCTTTCAACAGAATGCATGAAGGAGCTTACTTCTACAAACGATCCGGAGACTTTCTGCAAAGGTTTTGCCTGTATCGTCCTGACAAAACTGTTGTTTCGACCAGATGAAACTTTTGTTTCGACTAGGTGGAACTTTTATTTCATCTTAGTGGAACTTTTATTTCGTCCTGGTGGAACTGTTGTTTCGACCTGGTGGAACTGTTGTTTCGACCTGGTGGAACTCAAGTTTCGTACTGATGAAACACGCGATTCGTCTGCTCATTGAGCCCGGATCGTCTGCCCGCTCCGTCACTCCCGTTTAATCTCTTCAGCCGGATTGACCCGTGAAACCTGCCAGATGCGGAAGGCTACCGTGATGGCGACAAACAGGGAAACCAGCAGGAAAATACAAAGATAGAACCCTGCCCCGTGATGGAAGAAAACCGTATACATGCCGCTGAGTGCACGCAACAGGAATTCCACCAGCGCAAATCCCAGTACAGCTGTCAAAGCCAGCAGAATGATATAGAAACGCGCGAAGAGCATTACGATCTGCCGTACACCGGCTCCGTTGATCTTACGGATAGCCATTTCCTTCCGGCGAGATTCCGTATCAATGGTCACAGCCGAATAGACTCCCAGCAGTGAAATAACCAGAGCAACCACCGAGAAGAACAGAATAACCCCACGCAACTTGAATTCCAGTACCTGCGATTCACTTATGTCATCCATAAAGGTCCCGATCCGGACTTCCACACTTTCCGGCAGATTCTTCTTCAGGATCGTCCGGATTCCCTCACGTACGGCTTCAGCCTGTCCGTCCTTACACTTCACATAACAATGTCCGCAATAATCATCAAAATCGGTCAGCATAAAAATAAATCCTTCGCTCTCGCGGTATACATTGGTTACAAAAGTCTGACAGACTCCCTTGACCAGATAGGGCGTTTCATCAAAATTATAAAGTGGTTTTCCCAGAACTTCCTTTCCGATCCGTTTGGACAATGCTTCATCTGCCACCAGATCTGCAGGCTCGCGGACTGATTGTCCCGACAACATCGGAATGTGCATGAAGTGGAAGAAACCCGACGTAATGCGCATGACATTTACAGCTACATAACTGTCCCTGTTGCCTTTCTCCGTAAACATACCCGTACTCGACATGCCTTTCAGATAGTTGACATCCGAAGGAAGTACCTCCATTACTCCCGGAAGAACTTCAAACTGATGGATCAGATCTTTCTTCTGGGCCGCATTCATAAAGGAGAAATCCATCGGAACACTCAGAATCTGTTCTTTTTCCCGGATGGTCAGTGTGTTGAACAAAGTGCGTCCTGTCATATCCGATTGCAGGTAAAGAGCGGCTGCCAGCGAAATGAATACCCAGCAGATAAACAGCTGTATGCCCAGCAACATATTCCGCAACCGCCTTTTTCCACTCCGACGCACACCGCTGACCACTCCGGCATGTACAGAAATACGGCGTACCTTCCACACAACAAACAGGCAGACCAGAGCAGAAACAGCCAGCAGACCTGCCAGATATTCAAAGGTCTGTTTCATCAGCTCAATGGAATCAATCTGTAAGGATATGTCTGTCACTTCCATTTGCAGCCAGGGATCCATGACTTCAATACAGATGCAAGTCAACAGTCCTGCCAGCAATATCAGCAAAGCCGATTGTACAAACAACTGAAGAAAAAGTCCGGAAGCAGTAGCTCCTGTCATCTGCCGGATACAGAACTCACGGACACGGGTCAGGAAAGATCCGACCATCAGATGATAGAAATTAAGCAAAGCCACCAACAGAATCAGCATTCCGGCTATGCCTGTCACCAGAGCTATTACCGGAAGAGCACCTTTCTCCAGAAGTCTGGCTCCCATCGGATAAACGGCCACATTGTAGTCCCTGTCAAAATAATGGTGAGTCACCTTGCTCCTGCGGAATTGTTCATTCAGGTCTTGCGGCGTTACTCCTTCCCGAAGCAGGGCAAACGTTTGCGAACCGATGACCGAATAACGGGCATCGCTCTGTATGATTCCTTCTGAATCGTTCAAGCTAAACATATCCAGACGGCTCAGAAAAGAAATGCTGTTGTTCATCGGAATATCCGCAATGACCGCCTGTACGGTATAGACTATGCCGCCGGTACGGGGAGTGGAATCGGGCGAAGTGGACAGCCGGCGGGTCATCACCAGCTGCTTTCCGATTGCCTGACGGATATCACCATATACCCGTCGTGCCATGCTTTCAGTCACGACCAGTGAGTTTGGTGTCACCTTGGCAACGGCAGCCGAACCGCACAAAACCTGGGGAGCCAGCACCTGAAAAAAGGATGAATCCGTCTCTGCCACATTGAAAGTGTAAGGCAGCTGTTTACCGTCTTTCACCTCCACATTGAAAGGCCGATCCCTATAGGGATGGTCAACCACACAGAAGGCTTCAATCCCGTCCTGCTTCTTCAGACGCAGTTCCTCGGCAAGAGTGACAGGTGTAGACATTGACACCCCCTTGTCATTTTCCTCATAAAGGCTCAGCTCAGCAATCCGGTCATAATTCTCAAAACAATGATCGAGATCGTAGACATAGCGGACCAGGTAAAGGCAAATGCTGAAACACAGCAAGGCTACTCCCACTCCTGCTAAAGAAATCAAATGTTGTGTCTTATATTTCCACAGATTGCGCATGGCAACCTTCAAATAGTGTCTGATCATAATACTTCTTTTTTCTAGTTTTCATTCTATTCACTTCTCATTACATTTGCCGGACTGATGCGGGTTGCCTTACGGACTTGCCAGAGCAAGGTTCCGATGGAAATCAGGCCGACCACAAGCAAAGCCAGCAGGAAAATACCGGCATTCAGTGAAGCCTTGACCACCATATCGAGGGTGTACAGATGGATAACATATCCTGACAAAGGAATGGATATCAGAAATGCTCCGCCCAGAATCAGCAGATATTTCCGGAGCAACAGACGGTAAAGATCCGACAGACGTGCTCCATGTACCTTACGGATCGCTATTTCACGATAACGCTGGCGAATGTCGAACAACGAGATACCGAACAGTCCCAGGCAGGAAACCACAATGGCCATGAAAGCAAATGCACTGTAAAGAACAGCCAGCTGGCGGTCGGCTGCATACATCTGTTTTACCTTGTCGGAAAAAAGTATATACTCAAATTCTTCCATACCATATGCTTCACGCTCCACTTTCTTCAGGTAATCCAGCACTGCCGGCAGACGTCCCGGACGGAAAGAGATGCTGTAGATATCACCTGAAGAGCGTTTCATGACCTGAAATATCATCGGACGTACGCCGGTACTGATATGTCCGTCGTAGTAATCATCAATGACTGCCACAATGGGATGCAGCTTCGGATTGCTGCCTCTTTGCTGGTCAGATTCTGCTATGACATAAGCCCCCTGGCAGGAATCATATCCAAGAGCCTTCAGGCCGGCCCGGTTGACAACGTAATAATCCTCATTTCCCTCATCTCCAGTCAGCGAAGGAAGACTTCCCTCCACAACATGAAGATCATAAAGCCGGAAGAAAACAGGACTGGCATACCATATATGCAGAAAAGCCTTGCGACCGTCCTTTCCGATGAAATTGGTTCCATAGTCACTCGGAGCCAGGCAGGAATAATCCACCATCCAGCAGTCAATATCCGGACATTCTCCCACCATGGCATCAATCTGACGGACCCGGTTCCTGCGGACCTCGATACTTTCCTTATCAGGATAGGAAGAATAATCCTTTGACTCGTGTACAAGACTGGCCACCAGAATATTCTCCGTCCGGTATCCGGGATCCGTGTGCAGCATCAGATCAAGCTGGCGGTTGAAATAGATGGCTATGACAACCAGCAGAAAGGTTACTGTATATTGCAGGAACAGCAGAAACATACGTGCACGTACCGAACGGTTGCCTGTACTGACAGAACGTATGCTGACAGAAGGCTGGATACGGGTAAAACGGAAATAAGGATAAAGAGAAGCCACCAAAGGCAAAAGAAACAGCAGGGCCAGAGAAAGCTGCCAGTCGAATGCCGTATAGGGAAAACTGAACCCAAAGAAGTGTTCCACCGGTATCCGGGTAAGTTCAATCAGTCCCCAGGCAAGCAGGACGGCAAAAGCCGACAGCAGCAGGTTCTCCACAAAAATATGGGAAAACATCCGGAATTTTCCTGCACCGAACACCCTGCGTATGCCGTACTCATGGGTACGCTTGAGCATAAAGATCAAATAAAGATTGATAAAGTTCAGAATGCCTGTCAGCAACAGAAGTACACAGAGACTGATAAAGATACGAAGCTGCGCCCGGTCGCCCCAGACATAAATATGCCCCTCCTCCGTTGTTTTCAGTCCAGACCAATAGCATTCTTTCAGGGGAACCAGACTGAAGGTGTACATACGCGTATCATCCGGCCAGTGCGGATTGACCCGGCGAGGATAACTTCCAATGCGGTTAATCTGGTCCATGTCTGCCCCTGCTACGAAACGATAAAGTTCAAGCGGCATCCGCTCCCAGTGATTAGAAGGAGTGTCAGGCAAGAGAAGATCAAAATTCAGCCAGGCCTTGTTCTCGGGCTTGGCAATCACTCCCTTGACCACAAAATCCTTTCCATTGGAATAACGGATGGTTTTGCCAATGGGATTCTCTTTGCCGAACAGTCTGTGTGCATAACCCTCGGTCAGTATAACCGATGAAGGATCGTTCAGGTCTTGCTCTCCCTGCACCGTACGGAAAGAAAACAGGCGGAAAAAGGTACTGTCCGTAGCCAATGCCGCACAAGAGTAACGGTGACCGTCGCTGATCAGATAATCATTGTCCAGCGGAGTGAAGCGACAAGTTACATCAATCAGCTCCGGAGCAATCAGGATACTGTCCTGATAGACTGAATAAGCTCCCCAGTATGAATTGCCCTCCATATCTACCCGGACTGCATAGACTTCGTCCCGATCCACACAATGCACATCAACCGTATATTCGCGGTGAATGTAACGGAGCAGCACAATACAGCAGGCCAGGCTGAATGCCAGTCCCAGCAGATTAATCAAGGTGTAAGAACGTGCGCGCAGTAAAAAGCGCATTGCATATTGAAATGTTTTCATGAGTTTCTCAATTTATTTTTATCGTTTATTTCACTTCCAGTTCTTCTGCGTCGCCAAAGGTATCATATCCTGTCGTAATAACCCAATCTCCGGGCTGTAAACCTTCGGTAATTTCATATTGCAAGGGATTCTGACGGCCGATGACAACCGGTACTTTCACGGCGCGTGTCTTGTCTTTGTTCAGCTTGTAAATCCATTGTCCGCCGGTCTGCTGATAAAAATTTCCCCTAGGAATAACGACGGCCTGTTCAGGTTGTCCCAGCTCGATCTGTACCCGGAAGCTTTTCCCCAGCCGGACATTGTCGGGCATCTCTCCGGTAAATACCAGATCAACCTCAAAGGTGCGGTCCTTGACTTCAGGAACCACCTTGCTCACTTTCAGCGGATATTTCTTGTCTTGCCAGATAATGGTGGCGGGAAGTCCGGTCGTCACCCGGTCAATATAGTATTCACTCAGCGACGTGTGGATCTTGAACTGATCCAGCACCTTTACTTCCGCAATATTTTCTCCTTCAGCAACCTGCTGGCCGGGAGTCACCTTGACGAAACTCAGCTGACCGTCGAGCGGAGCACGAACCACCAGATCTTCCATCCGCTTCAACGAACGTTCCAGTTTCTTGTATTCCCTTTCCCGGTCGTTGCGAAGCAGTTCTTTCCGGATTACGGTCATGGCTGAATCGCTTCGCAGACTTTCCATCTGCAGGCGGGTTGACTCGGTCTTGTAACGGAATTCATCTTCCGACACCTCTAGCTGGGCCTTACTCCGGATACCCATGGCATATTCTTCTTTCTCCAGTTCAAAATTTTTCTTCAGCTTGTTCAGATCATAAGCCGCCTGAAGAGACTGCTGACGGAGAGTTAAAGTCTTCTGCTCCATCTCCAGAGCTTTCTCCTGATAAGAGATGCGCTGCTTTTCCCATTCGTCCCGCTGATCCTCGATATCGTGCATCAGGTGGGCATTCGACAGGATCAGAATCGTATCGCCCTGTTTCATCAGACTGCCTTCTTCGGCTACAATACGCTCTACATTTCCTGCCTCCCGCGTATTGACCAGCAAGGTCAGTATGGGCTGTACCACTCCTTCCACATCTACATATTCCAGGAAATCGGTGTGTTTCACCTCTTCCATACGTACATTTTCGGCATCAATCCGCAGCCGGTGCGGAGAGAGCGCCAGCACAATGACATACACCAGACCTGCTACTGCCAGTCCGCCTCCGGCCAGGTAATAACGGTAACGGATGTACCATGCTTTTTTTTCCAGTTTAATATCCATAGTCGTTTTTCATTTAATGCAGGTTTTTAAATTTCAGGGAGACACTCGGCCAACGGCAATTTGCGTTGGAAATCGTACTGTGTCATGCTGCGCAGGCCATAATATAAGGTCCAATAGTTCCTCAAGGCTGCAATGTAGTTTCGCCGTGCCGTATCTTTTTCCGTTGTGGCTGCATTCAGGTCAAGTACAGTCGATTTGCCCATCAGGTACATCCGGCGTGCCACTTCATAGCGCCGCCAGGCGGTCTGGTCTGTCTTGGATGCCACACGTACCTGATAAGCCTGCAGATTAAACTGCCGGACCATCTTCCGTACATTGAGTTCAAAGTCTGTAACAGCTTGCCCGACTTGTGTGTTGACCAGTTCCACGTTTGACTTCGCAACACGCACTTTACCCCGTCCGCGTCCCCAGTCAAGAATCGGCAGAGATAAGGTCAGACTGACGTATTGCTGATCCAGGGGATCCCGGAAAGATTCGTTGAACCGTTCAGCAGTCTGCGATAAACCGAACCGCAGATACAGGTCGGCTTTAAGTCCGGCATTGGCCCTTGCCGAAGCCAGCTGACTGCGGCTTTCCAGTTTCTTCCGTTCATAGGAGTCTATTTCGGGACTATGCTCATAGGCCTGCTTCAAGGCTTCATCCAGCGATACCTCAAACTCTGCAACGCTGTCCTCCGGAATCACCTGCAGCTTTTCGTCACCACGTATGCCCAGAAAAGAACGGAAAGTCAGCATAGCGTCTTCCACTTCAATCTGAGCTTTCATGACATTGGTCTCCTCATTCAGCTTGTTGACCTCAAGCTGAAGCATTTCATTTTCCGTAATGTTACCGATGTCATAACGTCCGCGGGCATACCGGTACAAGGTATCTGCCGATGCATAATTTGACCGGGCAATATCCAGATTGGCCTGTGCCGTAGCCAGATCGAAAAACAGTTCACTGGTTTTTGAGGCAATCAGTTCCAGTGTTTCCGCATAAGTCTTCTTGGCTTCCCGGAAGCGGAGAGGCTCAATACGCCGGTCCCATTTCAGGGAGTTGTACCCAAACAGAGACTGCTGGTAGCCGATAGTGAACGGCTGTGTGTTATACGCTGTTGTTTTTCCTTCCAGCTCATCCATACGCTGCGCCAAGGCCGACAGAAACAGACTTCCTCCCGTAAACCAGATATTCTGGTTGATCTCCAGATTGAGATCGGTGATCAGCTGGTTCTGACGAAGGTAAAGCTCCGTTCCGTCAGGCTGGGTTACCTTATTGATCTGCCGGTTAAGATAAGGAGAAGAACTCAGGTTCACCGAAGGAAGATAATTGGCGCGAAACGAACGGTAGCTCCAATAAGCTGCCCGATAGGTATGACGGGCTGCCTGTGCTTCAGGTGAATGTTCCTGTGCAATCCGGATGGATTCCTGCAAGGTCAGCACCTGCCGTTCCTGCCCCATCAGTACAAGCGGGCAACAAATCAGTAAAACGATCCAATAATTCTTCATACAGTATACTTTTACATACATTTTCATAAAATAGAACTGCGAAAACCGTGCCACAACGATAATTAACTAAAATACAGAAAGTTTCATAAAATACGCTTTCAAAAAGGTGTGCGGATACGCACAAATTTGGTGCGAATACGCACATACAACACATGAAAATAAAATGTAACTTTGCGAAGGAAAACCTACAACACATGGAACAAAAAGGAAAAATACTGATTATTGACGACAACGAGGACGTGCTCTTTGCGCTCAACCTGCTGCTGGAACCTTATGTAGAAAAAATTAAAGTAACCACACAGCCCTCCCGCATCGAACATTTCATGACGACCTTTCATCCCGATGTTGTTCTGCTGGATATGAATTTCCGGCGCGATGCCATCAGCGGACAAGAGGGATTTGATTGCCTGGAACAGATCCAGCATCTGGATCCGCAGGCTGTGGTCATCTTCATGACGGCGTATTCAGATACGGACAAAGCCGTCAGAGCCATCAAGGCAGGAGCGACTGATTTTATCTCCAAACCCTGGGAAAAGGAAAAATTGCTGGCAACCCTTTCTTCGGCCATTCAGCTGAGTCTGTCCCGCAAGGAAGTCGGGCGTCTGCAGGAACAGGTGAGTGCCCTGAAAGGCGATGAGACCATTCCCGAACTGATCGGTAACTCACCGGCTATGTCGAAAGTCAAGGAAACCATCTATAAATTGTCGGACACTGACGCCAACATTCTGATCCTGGGAGAAAACGGAACGGGGAAAGATCTGGTTGCCCGCCTGCTGAAACACTTTTCACCCCGGTCAGGAGATGCCTTCATCACCATTGACCTGGGAAGTATACCCGAACAGTTGTTTGAGAGTGAGCTCTTCGGTTATGAGAAAGGTGCTTTCACGGATGCCCGCAAGGCCAAGCCCGGACGAATGGAAGTGGCTTCGGGAGGAACACTTTTCCTGGATGAGATCGGAAACCTGCCACTGGCCATGCAAGCCAAGCTTCTGACAGCTATCGAGAAGCGGTGCATCACCCGTCTGGGCGCAGTCAGTCCCATAGATATCAATGTCCGGTTGATCTGTGCCACCAATGCAAATCTGAGAGAACTGGTAGAGGAAGGAAAGTTCCGGCAGGATTTGCTTTACCGCATCAATACCATCGAACTGCATATTCCTCCGTTGCGTGAACGCGGAGAGGATATACTCCTGCTGGCCGAACATTTCCTGAACGGATATAACCGGAAATACAAGAAAGAGATACGGGGGCTGACCCGTGAAGCCAAAGCTAAACTTATGCGCTACTCCTGGCCGGGAAATGTCCGCGAACTGCAACATACACTGGAACGGGCTGTCATTCTGAGTGAAAACAACCAGCTTCGTCCGGATGATTTTTTCTTCCCTGCCACGGATAAAAGCCGTAAGGAAGACGAGGATGAAGAACTGAATCTGGAAAAAGTGGAACGCCGTACAGTGGAAAGGGCACTCCGGGCAAGCGGAGGAAACATGAGCCGTGCGGCCGAACTTCTGGGAATCACACGTTATACACTTTATCGGAAACTGGAAAAACTGGGATTATGAAACGCTACCTTTTCTGCCTGACAACGCACATTGCCGGTATTGTTCTGCTGACGGCATGTGCCCTGCTGGCCTTCCTTCACGAAATGTGGTTCTGCAGCATTACCGCCGTTCTGCTGACGGTGGGTACCAGCTTCAGCCTCTATCGCATTCAGATGCGGCAGACTTCCATGATACAGCGTATCGTGGAATGCATGAAACGGAACGATTTCAGCCAGACTGCCTCCCCGTCTTTCAGCGACCGGGCTATGCAGGAACTGGCCAATGATCTGTCGGAAGTGTTGAAAGGAATCCGCAACCGCATGCTGGATGAGGAAGTGAAACTTCAATATTACGAGAACCTGCTGGACAAAGTAGACACGGCTGTCATCGTGACGGATCATCAGGGACGTGCAGAGTGGATGAACAAGGCCGCCCGTCCTCTGCTGGGAGAACATAAACAACTTCCCGGACAGGTGCTGGAAGCATTGAGAAAAAAACAACAGGTGGCACACCTGACCATTCAGGATCTTCCGATGGATCTGGCCATTGCCTCTTCCGTCATCCACCTGCAAGGAAGAGAACGGTGGATCATCAGCCTGAAGAATATCCATTCAGCCCTGGAACATACGGAAATGGAAGCCTGGCAGAAACTGATCCGGGTACTGACCCACGAGATTATGAATTCCATCACCCCCATCATCTCACTGGCTGAGACTTTGAGCGAGAGAAGCCGGGAGAATCCACACGACGAACGTACCCGAACGCATATACAGAAAGGACTGGAAGTCATTCACCGCCGCAGCAAGGGACTGCTGGAATTCGTGGAAAACTATCGCAAACTGACTCGGATTGCTCCTCCCGTCAGGGAACAGATCTCGGTTCAGGCCTTCTTCGACGACCTGCGGCGGCTCTACCCTTCTCCCCTCTTTCACTTCACAGCACCTTCCGGCCTCACCTTCCTGGCCGACCGGACTCAGATGGAACAAATCTTCATCAACCTGCTGAAGAATGCTTCCGAAGCCTGCATCCATACGCCGGACGCAAGCGTGGAGATCAGTGCCCAGCCCGTCAGAGAAGGCATATCGCTGGTTGTTTCCGATAATGGAGAAGGAATGCTTCCTGAAGTAACCGAACGGATCTTTGTACCCTTCTTCACCACCAAGCCCTCCGGATCGGGCATCGGTCTCAGTCTCTGCAAACAGATCATCACCCTTCATAACGGACGCATCCAGGTACAGTCGCAACCAGGGAAAGGCAGCAAGTTTACCATTATCTTACCACAAAACAACCTGCCTTCATGAACTTTCATCCATCCTCTCATTCCCTGACCAGCGGCAGCATCACCGGAAGTATGCTCCGCTTTGCCTTTCCGCTCATGCTCGGCAATCTGCTCCAGCAATGCTATAACATTGCAGATACCCTGATTGTCGGACGCTTCCTGGGAGCCCAGGCTCTTGCCGCAGTCGGCTCTGCCTATACCCTCATGGTCTTCCTTACCTCCATCTTTATCGGCCTGTGTATGGGAGGCGGGGCGGTTGTCTCCCTGCAGTTTGGCGGCAAAAACTATGCAGGAATCAAACAAAGCCTGCTGACTTCCCTTTTTCTGATCGGAGGAATTACTTTATTGATCAATATCCTGGTGATACTGGGCATCCATCCTATCATCCGACTCTTACAGACTCCACCTGAACTGGAAGAAGTCATGTATGATTATCTGATCGTCATATTCCTGGGATTACCCGGAACCTTCCTCTACAATTACTATGCCTACCTGCTGAGAGCCGTAGGAAACTCTGTGGTTCCCCTGCTCTTTCTGGCTGTTTCCGTGGTGCTCAATATCGGACTGGACTTCCTTTTTATTCTGGGATTTCAATGGGGAGTAACGGGGGTTGCCGTAGCCACTGTCGCTTCACAGTACGTTGCAGCCATCGGGCTTTGCTTTTATACCCTACACCATTTCCCGTTTTTCCGCCTGCAAAGATCAGATTTGCATTACGACCGGAAAAGCCTGCGTGAGATTCTGTCGTTCTCTTCACTGACCTGCATCCAGCAGTCCATCATGAACCTGGGAATTCTGATGGTACAGGGACTTGTCAACAGTTTTGGTACAGGAGTAATGGCTGCCTTTGCCACTGCCGTTAAAATAGATTCGTTTGCTTATATGCCCGTACAGGATTTCGGAAATGCTTTTTCTACCTTCATTGCGCAGAATTTCGGAGCCGGGAAAACCGAACGTATCCGGAAAGGAATCCGCAGTGCCGTTCTTGTCACCACCATCTTCTGCCTGCTGCTTTCCGTTCTTATCACAGGAGCTGCCCGACCTCTGATGCAGCTTTTTGTTTCGGCTCAGGAAGAAGAGATTATCCGCATCGGCATGGACTACCTGTATATTGAAGGAAGTTTCTATCTGGGAATCGGCTATCTATTCCTTCTATACGGATATTACCGGGCTGTACGCATGCCGGGAATGTCGGTGGTTCTGACCATATTCTCACTGGGTACGCGCGTAGCACTGGCCTACATTCTGGCAGCCATTCCGGCAATCGGAGTAAAAGGCATCTGGTGGTCCATCCCCATCGGCTGGGCACTGGCCGATCTGGTCGGATTCGTTTATTATCGGTTTACATCAAACCGTTGTCGTTCAAAATAGAACTCTGTGCCAGATAATCCGGAGTTCCTGCATAGATGAACATCACACTTCCTCCCTTGATGGCATCAATAATGGGACGGGAAAGCTTCTGGGGAACAGCCGGACAGCCGAAACTCCGTCCCAGTCTTCCGCCCCTGCTGGCAACAGCAGGATCGGCATACGCTGCTCCATGCATCACGATGGCCCGCTCCCGGGCTTTGTCATTGACACCTTTCTCCAGTCCATCCAGGATAAGAGAATAACCGTTTTTTCCCTGATAAGTAGTTCCGGTCAGATAAAAGCCCAGGGAACTCTTATAGGAGCCATATTCATTGGAAAAGGAAGTCGCATAGTTTTCTCCACTGTTCTTTCCGTGAGAAACAACCGATGCAAACAGTAACTTTTGCTTTTTCATGTCGAAGACAAACAGGCGTTTCTCGGTCGAAGGCTTGGAAAAATCAATGAGCGTCAGCACATCCCGCTTCCTGTCCTTGATCTTTTTATATCCGGCCACTGCCTGCCGGAAAGCTTCCTGACTCACTATTCCCTCCAGTCCCATTGCCTGGTAAAGACTGACTGATGCATCAGCTTCCACAACAGTTTTCAGGTCATTGCGTTCCGCATCGCGCAAAGGATCGTCTGCCCGAAACAGCATTCCGGGAAGAAAAAAGAAAAAAGCAGATAAGATGATTCGACGCATAAGATAATTTCTTGAAAAATAACGGGTGCAAAGTTACAATATTTTTTCATTCCTTTCTGATTCAGACAGTTAAAAACACTTTCCTTAACATTTCCATTCTGTCCTTAAGAAAAAACGGCCTGCACCGGTTCTTACATTCACTTCAATAAAATAAAAAAAGGATTTCAGCTTCCGGAACGGATCAACCCGTTCGTTCCACTGAAATCCTTTCCTGAAAAGTTTCTTGTCTTTATCCTTCAATTTCGCTCAACTCAAGCCAGCGCATTGTTTTCTCTTCCAGCTCTTCATTGATCAGAGGCAGACGTTTGGAGTATTCCGTCAGTTTCTCCACATCCAGAGTTCCGCTGCACAAAGCGTCCTCCACCTCTTTCTTTTCTATCTCCAGAGAAGCAATGTCCGCTTCAAGCTGTTCCATTTCCTTTCTTTCCTTGAAGGTAAGTTTACGCTTGTCGTTCAGGCGGACTTTCTTCGTCTTGTCTTCCTGAGGCTTGGCTGCCTGTTTCTCGTGAACTTCCTTCTCTCGCTTCCAGTCCCGATAATCAGAATAGTTGCCCGGGAAATCACGGATATCTCCCTGTCCGCGGAACACCAGCAAATGGTCGACCACCTTATCCATGAAATAACGGTCGTGGCTCACCACAATCACGCATCCCTTGAAGCTTTGCAGATATTCTTCAAGCACCTGCAGGGTAACGATATCCAGGTCGTTGGTAGGCTCGTCCAGAATCAGGAAATTCGGATTACGCATCAACACCGTACAAAGATACAACCGACGGCGTTCCCCGCCACTCAGTTTGTAAACATAGTTATGCTGTGTTTCGGGAGTAAACAGGAAATGTTGCAGAAATTGCGAGGCAGTCAGCTTCTTGCCGTTGCCCAGCTCAATGACCTCTGCAATATCTGTAATCACATCGATCACTTTCATCTGTTCATCAAACTGAAGTCCTTCCTGCGAATAATAACCGAACCGTACCGTCTCACCGATATCAAGCGTACCGCTGTCCGGCTTCTCAATGCCCATCAGAATCTTGATGAACGTAGATTTTCCCGTTCCGTTATTTCCCACAATACCCATCTTCTCATAGCGGGAAAAGATGTAGGAGAAATCATTCAGGATCTTCAGATCGCCGAAACTCTTGTAAAGATGATCTGCTTCAAAAATCTTTGAACCGATATAGGAAGCCTTGACATCCAGCTTGACGTTCTGGTCGTAAACCCGCTGCTTTGCCACCTTCTCCAGGTCATAAAAAGCCTCTTCCCGGTAACGGGCTTTATGCCCGCGGGCCTGCGGCATCCGACGCATCCATTCCAGTTCCGTCCGGTAAAGATTGTTGGCCCGGGCAATTTCCGCATTCGTTGCATCAATGCGTTCCTGCCTCTTTTCCAGATAATAGCTGTAATTCCCCTTGTAGGAATAGATCTGCCGGTTATCGATCTCGATAATTTCAGAGCAGACACGGTCGAGGAAGTAACGGTCATGAGTAACCATCAGCAGACTGACCTTCTCATGGTTCAGAAACTCTTCAAGCCACTCCGTCATATCCAGATCCAGATGGTTGGTCGGCTCATCCAGAATCAACAGGTCAGGTTCGGTAATCAAGACATTGGCCAGTGCCACACGCTTCAACTGTCCCCCCGAGAGATACTTGACCTGCTGATTAAAGTCACGTATCTTCAGCTGTGAAAGGATCTGCTTGGCCCGGCGTTCATAATCCCATGCTTTCTCATGTTCCATCCGGTCCAGCAAGTCTTCCAGTCCCGGATGTCCCGGAGTCTCCATGCAGCTTTCGTATTCCTTGATCAGCTGCACCACAGGAGTACCGTGATAGAAGCAGGCTTCCAGCGCGGTCAGTTCTCCCGGATAAACAGGGCTCTGCTCCAGATAACCTACCCGCAGATCCCGCCGGAAGGTGATCTTTCCTTCGTCATAGCCTTCTTTTCCGGAAAGGATATTCAGCAAAGTTGTCTTGCCGGAACCATTCTTGGCGATCAGTCCGATACGCTGTCCTTCCGCAATACCGAATGAAATCTGTTGAAACAAAACCAGATCACCGAACGATTTCGTTAATTTTTCTACTTGTAAATAAGGCGTCATTTATTCTATTCAAAAAATTCAGGGTAAATGCTGCCATTCCTGTATTTTCCAGATACCTGAACGGCCTATTTCCCGGAATCAGTCATTCAACACTTTTTCTACTTCCGATTCAATGCGGGCATATTCAGCCTTCAGGTCACACGGTTTTCCGTTCTTCACATAATCCCAGATGAGTGAAAGCGGATAAACCATTACGGAAGAATCTCCGAAACGCAATGCCGGATACTCTTTCTTTCCGTCAATGACCGTAACCCATTCCATTCCATCCATCTCATTGACCAGGATGGTTCCGAAAGCAATACCAAAACTTTCCCAGGCAGCCCGCTGTCCTTTATTGAAACGGCCGCTGTCCAGCAAACGCTGAATACTTTCCACGTCCTGCTTCATGGCCGTAAAATCTTTAGTCAGCTGTTTCTTGATCGTAGACACCGCCCAATCGTAACATTCATTGATCACACTGATTTCAAGCGCACGCACCGGAATCACCTCTTTCCACAAAGGTTCATTTTCCTCACGAACCTTCAGCGAACGGATAATGTCTTCTGCCATACGGGGACTTTCCCCTTTAGGTACCGTAAAAGAGCATTCCACAGAGATAGTTCCCTTGCCTGTCAGCCAGATATGCGACGTATACCAGGCACCGTTCTCCTGAAATGTTTCTGCCGAATATACACATGCCCAGGGACCTGCCTGCTCACGTCGGGCAGACTGATTCTGCTGAAGTTCGTCCGCCATACAGTCCTGAGCATATTTTGCGGATTTTCCCCGATAAGCGGATATCCGGAAATTTCCATTCCATTTTTCAGGATTATAAAAAAGGAAGCTGTCTTCCTCATCTTCAAACTCACGCCAGTCGTTCGGATATTCCAGAGAAAACCAGGAACCCGGAGAAATGTATTTCATAATGCAATCTATTTTGAATGTTCAGAACAATATTTTATGATTCACGCAGAAGTTTTTCCGACTTATTTTGCCGGAAGAATTTCAATCCAGTAATCATCCGGATCGTTGATGAAATAAAGTCCCATCTGCTCGTTCTCGAAGCAGACGCAACCCATTTCCTTGTGGAACTTACGCACTTCCTCGTAATCACCGTCTACACGCAGGCAGAGATGACTCTCGTTTTCACCCAGTTCATACGGTTCGGAATGATCACGCAGCCAGGTCAGCTCCAGCATAAATCCGCTGCAACCGTCGGTCATATAAACCAGAACAAAAGAACCGTCTTCCGCCTGTTTGCGGTGAGACTCGTGCAATCCCAGAGCCGTTTCATAAAATTTGATACTGCGTTCCAGGTCTGTCACATTGATATTAAAGTGGTCAAATCTTCCTTTTATATTCATCGCTATAATCTTTTTAAATCAGAGTTTCACATTCAATTTCTTCACACTGACCGCGCCGTTCCAGCGCAATCATCCGTGCACCTTCCGCTTCTGCCAATGGACGAAAAGCCGCAGCTCTGGCATAAGCCTCATCAAAATGCATCGGTACAAAGATAAAAGTTTTTATCATTTCCACAAACTGTTGCGGCCCCCGCATGTATTCTTTTCCCAGACGCGGGTCGACAGGAAACATCGCTACGTCCACAGTTTCAGTATACTTCCGGATCAACTGCAGTTCCTGAAGAAAGGCATGCTCATAGCCTCTCCATTCAGTTTCTTCACATTCATCCATCCAGTGCCAGTTGTTCAGATCGCCGGCATGAAAGATTTTCCGGCCATCCACTTCTACCAGAAAAGAGATTCCCACATCCGTCGAGCCAAAGGCATGTACCGACAAGCGCTCGTCCGAATAAGAATCTCCCTGCTTCAGCCACACCGCCTCCGCCTGTTCCGCTTCATGCAGGGCCTGAATATCCTGCGAAAGCAGATACACAATGTCCGGACGCTGAAGGTGCCAGGAAAGAACTTCCGGATTGAAATGATCCGCATGGGCATGACTCGCAAACACATACATACGGCCCGGACGCTTCAGAAGTTCCCGATGGAGAATACCGTCTCCATCCGACTCCGAATCCTTCCAGTAGTCAAAAATCAGTGTAAAGTCATCACCCAGCAGGGCAAATCCGCTATGATATAAATAAATCAGTTTCATAAAACATTATTTTCCAACAGGCTGTACATAAGCACGGGTCACCTTGTCTATTTCCAGAAACATATAGTTCACCTTACCCGAATGGATCAGTTTCTCATTTTCCTTATAGATGCGTGTAGCATATTCTTTCGACTTCTCGAACAGCAGCCGGGAAACACTCTCCTGCGACTTGCCCATCATGGTGGAGTCCAGTTTCTCTTCCGGGAAGAAGTCATCCAGGTTGACATCACCGATCATAGACGTCTCCAGAAAATGAATATTCCGGTGAGATGCATCCGTGTAATACCCGACAAACATATGTCCGGGCACACGCACCAATACCGGATTCAGGTTGATGGCTTTCAGCAATGAAGCGAAAAGCACACTGCCGTCCACGCAGTTGATCTGTGCCGAGAGCAGCGCATCGTCAAAAGTACGGACACGCTGCGTAAAGACAACGTTCGACGAAAGACTGCTGTTGCTGATGGAACTGTACTTAAACCCACGCTTCTGCAACACATACCACAAAGCATATACCTGCTTGTCTACCAGATCGACACTCTTGCTCTGATATCCCCAGAAACGGTTCACGATACGGGAATCAAGCGCTTCACGAAGAAGACGGTCTATTTGAGGATTGTCTTCATTCACATAAGCTGCAAAAAACTGTCCCGTGTCGTGAAACTTCATCCGGCTGTCAATATAGCCCAACAAACATTCATTGATGCTTCGCACTGAAAATGTATGTACTCCTCCCCGCAGGGCACGTCTGTTCAGTTCGGCTTTCACTGAAACCGTCACCGGTACGGCCTGTTCGTTTTCCCGAAGGGCATCGTAGTTCCAGATTATGTCCGGAAACACCCAATATTCCTTTCCCGACTCCGGAAGAATGAATTCCGATACCGAATATGCAAAGAAAGGAGTTTCGGCCACTTCCACACGAAGCTTACTGTTGGCATGCTCGTTCTTCACGCGAACGGCAATACACGATTTCGGATTGCCCAGATAATTGGTATCCGCAGGAACAATCAGATTAGCATCAGTCGTTGCCGTAGAGAGCAGCGTTACCGGGAAGATATTCCCTCCCAGTTCATTGGATATTTCTATCCCCGAAGAAAACGGCTCCAGCCGATATATATATAAGGAAGAGCCCAGAACTGTCAGAATAGCCAAAAGGCATGTTGCCAGTTTCCATTTGTTCACTGTATTAAACAGCGTCTTGTCCAGTTTCATATATACTTAATTCAAAACAACAACTCTTCAACCCCTAAAAAAATCCGCCTGCAGTCTCTCGTACAATCCCCGACCGGTTACGTTGCCGAAAAGACTACAGGCAGAAATACGGTTGTTATCTTACCGCAATGCTCTCGATTTCTACCAGAGCTCCTTTCGGCAGGCCTTTTACGGCAATTGCAGAACGAGCCGGGCATTCACCGTCGAAATATTTGGCATACACGGCATTCATTTCAGCAAACAGGGACATATCAGCCAGGAAAACAGTTGTTTTCACGATATTAGCAGTGGTCAGTCCTGCTTCAGCCAATACGTTCTTGATGTTTTCGAACACCTGAGTTGTCTGTTCGGTAATACCTCCCTCAACGAACTCTCCCGTAGCAGGATCTACAGGGATCTGTCCGGACAGGAACACCATTCCGTTAGCTTCGATAGCCTGGCTGTAAGGTCCGATGGCAGCCGGAGCCTTTTCTGTAAAAATAACTTTCTTCATGTTTTTAATTATTATTTATAAATAAAACTTTCAACGGCTAAAGTAACACATTTCTTTCAATCAAACGACAGAAGCACAAAAAAAATGGCCAAGAGTTATTCTATTTCACAAAAAACGCGTATATTTGTCCTCGTAAAAGCATAACGACGCTTACACAAGCACATTTATGCTGTATACTCCAACAATTTTTATCAAACAAAGAATTAAAACTATCATTTTAATCAGTAGCCTTTGAAGCGTAAATCCGCACAGAAGCCCTGTGAAGCATGTCCAAGTCATGCTGATACGCGTAAGCTGGCTACCTATAAATTCATTACACGATACTTATGTATAATATCATTCAACTAAATGACAAGGATTTATCCGAGTTGCAACAGATTGCCAAAGAGTTGGGTCTGACTAAAACCGAATCCCTCCGCAAAGAAGACTTAGTCTACCGGATCCTGGACGAACAGGCCATTGTCGGTGCCACAAAGAAAGCAGCCTCGGCTAAATCAGGGGAAGAGAAGAAAGAAGGCCAGCCTCGTAAAAGATCACGCATCAGCGTAAAGAAAGAAGGCGATAAGGTGTACACCGCAACCAAAGACAAAGCACAGAAACTGGAAGCAAACACCCCGGCATTACCCGCTCCTGCCCCATTGTTCAAAGACGAACTTCCACAGACAGCTCCCGCTGCTCCTGCAGAAAGTCCAGCAGAAAACCAGGCTCCGGCGGCAGAGGCCACGGAAGAAAAGCCCAAAGCAAAACGCGGCAGAAAACCGGGAAGCAAAAACAAATCAACCCTGATCAAAGAAGCACAAGCCACACAAGCAGAAGAAGAAACCAAAAGCATTCCGGTTCCCGTTGCTGACGATGACATGGAACTTCCGGCACTCGACCTGAGCAACAACAGCGATTTTATTCCTATCGAAGACCTTCCCTCTGAAAAATTTGAATTGCCGTCAGAACTGCTCGGTAAATTTGAAGCAACCAAAGTGGAAGCTCCTGCAGCGCCGGCCAAGGAAAATAAAAACAATAAATTCCAGAACCGCCAGCAACGCCAGAACAACCGGTTCAACAACAAGAACCAGGCGCAAAACAACAATAATAACCAGCCTGCAGCGGCAACTCCTTCCAACAACCCTTCCACCAACCAGCAGGCCGCACCCCAGCAACCGGAAAAACCGGCAGAAAAGCCTTATGAATTTGATGATATATTGAAAGGTACAGGCGTTCTTGAAATCATGCCTGACGGATATGGATTCCTCCGTTCATCCGACTACAACTACCTTTCTTCACCGGATGATATTTACGTTTCACAGTCACAGATCAAACTCTTCGGACTGAAGACCGGTGACGTAGTAGACGGAACCATCCGCCCGCCCAAGGAAGGAGAAAAATATTTCCCGCTGGTGAAAGTATCCAAAATCAACGGACTCGACCCGAGCCTCATCCGCGACCGCGTTCCGTTTGATCACCTGACTCCGCTTTTCCCCGACGAAAAGTTCAAACTCTGCAAAGGATACGACGACAATCTCTCGGCACGTGTCGTAGACCTGTTCGCTCCTATCGGTAAAGGACAGCGTGCGCTTATCGTGGCACAGCCCAAAACCGGTAAGACCATCCTGATGAAGGACATTGCCAACGCCATTGCAGCCAATCATCCGGAAGTCTACATGATCATGCTGCTCATCGACGAACGTCCGGAAGAAGTAACCGACATGGCACGCAGCGTCAACGCAGAAGTCATCGCTTCTACCTTCGACGAACCGGCAGAACGCCACGTGAAGATCGCCGGAATCGTATTGGAAAAAGCCAAGAGACTGGTAGAATGCGGTCACGATGTTGTCATCTTCCTCGACTCTATCACCCGTCTGGCCCGTGCATACAACACTGTATCTCCGGCTTCCGGCAAGGTTCTTTCCGGTGGTGTGGACGCCAATGCACTGCACAAACCCAAACGCTTCTTCGGTGCTGCCCGCAACATTGAAGGCGGAGGTTCACTGACCATTATCGCTACCGCCCTGATCGACACCGGTTCGAAGATGGACGAAGTAATCTTCGAAGAGTTCAAGGGTACAGGTAACATGGAGCTCCAGCTCGACCGAAACCTGAGCAACAAGCGTATCTTCCCGGCTGTAAACATCGTTGCTTCCAGCACAAGACGCGACGACCTGCTGCTCGACAAGACTACGCTCGACCGCATGTGGATCCTGAGAAAGTATCTGTCAGACATGAACCCGATAGAAGCTATGGACTTTGTCAAGGACCGGCTGGAAAAGACAAAAGACAACGAAGAATTTCTGATGAGCATGAACTCATAAATTCCATCAAAGAAACAGGAGGAAAGCCAGACCGGCTTTCCTCCTGTCTCTTTTTTAAGCCTCATAAAGACGCACCGGAATCGTGCGGTCGATTGATACAGAAAGCCAACTTTCCGGCAAAGAGATATCCGGCTGTCACGGCCGGTTTCCGGAAGGCTTCGGGCTTTTTAAAAAACGTTTCGGCGTTTAAACAAAAAGACTTCGGCGTTTTCATCAAAACGCCGAAGTCTTTTTTTATCTTCTGTCTGCCTTGAATACAAGCACGTTACGACAGTCTGATCAGAAAGGCAGATCGTCCTTTTCGTCTGAAGACGAGAAGTCCACCGGAGCTGCCGGAGCGGCATTCAGCGGCGGGAAAGGTGCATCCATCGGAGGCATCTGCTGTGCATCAGCATTCACACGCTCTACCTTCCATGCACGGATACTGTTGAACCAGCGTCCCTGCCATTCACGGGCATCAATATCGAAGAATACATTCAGTTCTTCGCCCACCTGAATATTAAACTGCTGTATCTTGTCTGCACCGAAAACGTCAAAACACATTCTGCGCGGATACTGGTCATGGGTTTCGATGACATACTCCTGCACTTTCCATTCGTTCCCGTTCTTGGAGACACCGCCCCTCGGTTCGAGAACCGCAATTACTTTTCCTGCTAATTCCATAATTCTACGTTTAAATTTGGTTACGAAATTACGCTTTTCTCAAGAAGTAAACTAATTTTTCGACCGTTTTTTTGTGATGCATACGCAATCTTTTCGTAACTTTGGCAGTTAAATAGGGCCAGTCAAAAGCCCTTAAACAGCAACCTGTGAACGAAAAGAACATAGAAATTTAAAACAAATAAAAACATGAAGTTTATTGTTTCAAGTACCGCTTTATTCAGCCACTTACAGGCTATCAGCCGTGTCATCAACTCTAAAAACTCCCTGCCGATTCTGGACTGTTTCCTGATCGAACTGCAGGACGGAACCTTGTCGATGACCGCTTCTGACAATGAAACAACCCTCTCCACTTCCATCGAAGTAAGCGACTACGAAGAAGACGGACGCTTCGCTGTATCGTCGAAGACACTGCTCGAAGCACTGAAGGAAATCCCGGAACAGCCCCTGAGCTTTCAGATCAACTCCAGCAATCTGGAAATTACCGTACAGTATCAGAACGGTAAATACAGTCTGATGGGACAAAGCGCAGACGAATACCCGCAGGCTTCCGAGCTCAACGAAGGCGCCGTACAGGTAGTCATGGGAGCAGACATCCTGACAACAGGCATCAACAGAAGCCTCTTTGCTACGGCAGACGATGAACTCCGCCCCGTCATGAACGGTATTTACTTTGATATTACAACCGAGGACATCACCCTGGTGGCTTCGGACGGACATAAGCTGGTACGCAACAAGACCTATGCTGCTCACGGAGAAGAAAAGGCTGCGTTCATTCTCCCGAAGAAACCTGCCAACCTGCTGAAGAACCTTCTTCCCAAGGAACAAGGCGATGTGCAGATCGGTTTCGACGACCGCAACGCTACTTTCACGCTGGAAAACTACCGGATGGTGTGCCGCCTGATCGAAGGAAGATACCCGAACTACAATTCTGTGATTCCGCAAAACAATCCGCATAAAGCCATTATCGACCGCGCAAGCTTCATCAGTGCCCTGCGCCGTGTTTCTGTCTTCTCTTCACAAGCCAGCAGCCTGATCAAGCTGAGTCTGTCGGAAAACATGATGAAGATCTCGGCACAGGATATCGACTTCTCCACATCTGCCGAAGAAAGCCTGATCTGCCAGTACGACGGAAATGCCATGAGCATCGGATTCAAGTCGTCATTCCTGATTGACATTCTGAACAACATCGCTTCACAGAATGTCATCATCGAACTGGCAGACCCGTCACGCGCCGGTGTTGTCGTGCCCGAAGAACAGGAAGAAAACGAAGACCTGCTCATGTTGCTGATGCCGATGATGCTGAACGACTAAACACAAGAAAACAAACATTGAAACGTCACTGATTATGAAACTCAATCTGAAGAACCCGCTGGTTTTCTTCGACCTGGAAACCACCGGAACGAACATCAATACAGACCGCATCGTCGAAATCTGCTACCTGAAGGTTTATCCAAACGGCAACGAGGAAAGCAAGACCATGCGCATCAATCCGGGCATGCATATTCCCGAAGCTTCATCTGCAATTCATGGAATTTATGATGCAGACGTGGCCGACTGTCCGACATTCAAGGAAGTAGCCAAGGACATTGCACGCGACCTGGAAGGTGCAGACATCGCCGGATTCAATTCCAACCGCTTCGACGTTCCGGTTCTGGTAGAAGAATTCCTGCGCGCAGGCATCGACATCGATCTGACACGCCGGAAATTCATTGACGTGCAAGTCATCTACCACAAACTGGAACAGCGTACCCTTTCGGCTGCCTACAAGTTTTATTGCGGCAAGAACCTGGAGGACGCACACACTGCGGAAGCCGACACGCGGGCAACCTATGAAGTGCTGAAAGCCCAGCTGGACCATTATCCGGATGTATTGGAAAACGACATCAACTTCCTGTCTGAGTATTCAAGCTACAACAAGAACGTTGACTTTGCAGGACGTATCGTCTATGACGACAAAGGTGTGGAAGTGTTCAACTTCGGCAAATACAAGGGAATGCCTGTTTCTGAAGTTCTGCAACGCGATCCGGGCTATTACGGATGGGTCCTGAACGGTGACTTCACCCTGAACACCAAGAACGTACTAACCAAAATCAGACTGCGTGAAAGCGGACTGCTGAAATAATTATGATGAAAGGAAAGAAAATCGTCTTAGGTATCACCGGAAGCATTGCAGCCTACAAGGCTGCCGTGCTTACCCGGGGACTGATCAAAAAAGGAGCGGAAGTGCAGATCGTCATCACTCCGGCAGGCAAGGAATTCATTACTCCTATCACGCTGTCGGCCCTGACAAGCAAGCCCGTCATCAGTGAGTTCTTTTCACAACGGGACGGGACCTGGCACAGCCATGTCGATCTGGGCCTGTGGGCCGATGCCATGGTCATAGCACCTGCCACAGCTTCCACCATCGGAAAGATGGCTCACGGCATTGCCGACAACATGCTTGTCACCACATATCTTTCAATGAAAGCTCCGGTATTCATCGCTCCGGCTATGGATCTGGACATGTTTGCCCATCCGTCAACCCAGCATAATCTCGATATTCTCCGCTCTTACGGGAACCACATCATCGAACCGGCTGCCGGGGAACTGGCCAGTCATCTCGTAGGAAAAGGACGAATGGAAGAACCGGAAAAAATCATTGAAGTTCTTGAAAGATTCTTTGCAGGCAAGGAAGACCTGAAAGGACGCAAGGTTATGATCACAGCCGGCCCGACGTACGAAAAAATCGATCCGGTACGTTTCATCGGCAACTATTCTTCCGGAAAGATGGGATATGCACTGGCAGAAGTCTGCGCCGAACGGGGTGCAGAAGTCACTCTCGTCAGCGGACCGGTCAGCCTTCAGGTTCACCACCCGAACATACACCGCATCAATGTGGAAAGTGCTGAGGAAATGTATCAGGCAGCAACTGCAGCCTATGCAGATGCCGATGCAGGAATCCTTTGTGCTGCCGTGGCTGACTTTACGCCTGAATGTACAGCCGACCACAAGATCAAACGTGAAAAGGAAGATCTGGTGCTGCGGCTGAAACCGACTCACGACATTGCGGCTGCACTGGGCAAGTCCAAACGTGAAAACCAGCGCCTGGTAGGCTTTGCACTTGAGACCAACGACGAAGTAGCCCATGCCCAGGATAAACTGGCCCGCAAGAATCTTGACTTCATCGTTCTGAATTCCCTGAACGACAAAGGAGCAGGATTCCGGTGTGATACCAACAAAATAACGATCATCGACCGCCAGAATGCCAGCACTTACCCGCTGAAGAGCAAAAAGGAAGTGGCCGAAGACATTATAGACAAACTTGTAACCCTGCTCTGAACAGCCGGGAATAGCTGAACCATTCATCATGTTACAGTCCATTTACATTCAAAACTATGCACTAATCGACAAGCTGGACATCAGTTTCACGTCCGGTTTCTCCGTGATAACCGGTGAAACCGGTGCGGGAAAATCCATCATCCTGGGTGCTATCGGCCTGTTGCTGGGACAAAGAGCTGACGTAAAAGCCATCAAGAACGGAGCTTCGAAATGCATTGTCGAAGCCCGGTTCCGCATTGCTTCTTACGGTATGGAAGAGTTCTTTCTGGAAAACGACATCGAATACGATCCGGAAGAATGCATTCTGCGAAGAGAAGTTTCTGCCAATGGAAAGAGCCGCGCCTTCATTAACGACACACCGGCTTCGCTGGCGCAGATGAAACTGTTGGGAGAAAAGCTCATCGACGTGCACAGCCAGCATCAGAATCTCCTGCTCAACAAGGAAGGTTTTCAGATGAACATTCTGGATATTCTTGCGCAAGACGACGCTCAGCTCAGTGCTTATCAGAAGACTTTCCAGGACTACCGGAAGGTGTGCCGGGATCTCGAAGACTTTATCGCACAAGCCGAAAAGAGCCGGCAGGATGAAGACTATATCCGTTTCCAGCTGGAGCAGCTTGAAGAAGCCGACCTGAAGGAAGGTGAACAGGCTTCGCTGGAACAGGAAGCAGAGACCCTCAGCCATTCGGAAGACATCAAGTCAGGGCTTTACAAAGCAGAGCAGACCATCAACGACGATGAACGCGGAAGTCTTCCGCTCATCAAGGAATGTATGCAGACGTTGCAGAACATTTCGAAGGTATACTCGCCTGCACAGGAATGGACAGAACGGCTGAACAGCTGCTACATTGAACTGAAGGATATCTCCCTCGAAGTTGCCAATGCACAGGAGGAAGTGGAATTCAATCCTTCCCGTCTTGACTATGTCAATGAAAGGCTGAATCTCATCTATTCCCTGCAACAGAAACATCGCGTAGACACGGTTGAAGAACTGATTGCGCTGACAGACCGCTATCGGGAACAGCTGAATGCCATTACATCGTTCGATGACCATATTGCCGAACTGAACCGGCAAAAAGAATCCTTATATAATAAGGTAATGGAGCAGGCAGATATACTGACCGGACTCCGCACCCGTTCAGCCCGCCACATCGAAGAAAAGATGCAGTCACTCCTCATTCCGCTCGGCATGCCAAATGTCCGGTTTGCCGTGGAGCTGACCCGGCGCAAGGAACCCGATGCGAAAGGCATGGACAGCGTAGTGTTCCTTTTTTCTGCCAACAAGAACGGAACGCTTCAGAACGTGGCATCCATTGCTTCCGGCGGTGAGATTGCCCGCGTCATGCTTTCCCTGAAAGCCATGATAGCCGGAGCGGTAAAACTGCCGACCATCATCTTCGACGAAATAGACACCGGTGTATCCGGATCCATTGCCGAGAAAATGGCTCTTATCATGCAGGACATGGGACGCCAGAACCGGCAGGTGATCAGCATTACGCATCTTCCACAGATTGCAGCACGCGGCTGTGCCCATTACAAAGTATACAAAGAAGATACGGAAAGCGGAACCAACAGTCATATCTGCAGACTGACGGATGAAGAACGTGTCAGAGAAATAGCCAACATGCTAAGCGGAAGTACCATGACCGAAGCAGCCCTGAACAATGCCCGGGCTCTTTTGGGACTGAACAATAACCCAAACAGATAAATAACTTAATATGATTGAAAAGAACGAAATGATATTCGGCGTAAGAGCCGTCATCGAAGCCATACAGGCCGGAAAGGAGATTGACAAAGTATTGGTGAAGAAAGACATCCAGAGTGATTTGTCGAAAGAACTCTTTGCCGTACTGAAGGATACATTCATCCCGGTACAGCGTGTTCCGGTGGAACGCATCAACCGGATTACCAAGAAGAATCACCAGGGAGTCATTGCCTTTATTTCGCCCATCACCTATCAGCGGACAGAAGACATCGTTCCATTCCTGTTCGAACAGGGAAAGAACCCGCTGCTCATCATGCTTGACGGTGTGACAGATGTACGAAACTTCGGAGCAATTGCCCGTACCTGTGAATGTGCAGGAGTAGATGCCATCATCATTCCGTCGAAGAACAGCGTCAGTGTAAATGCAGACGCCATCAAGACTTCGGCCGGAGCCTTGCATACCCTTCCCGTCTGCCGGGAGAACAACCTGACAAACACTATCAAGTTCCTGAAAGAAAGCGGATTCAAAATCGTAGCTGCTACCGAGAAAGGAGACTATGATTACACCAAAGCCGATTATCAGGGACCGACCTGCATCATTATGGGAGCCGAAGATACAGGCGTGCCTTATGAGCACCTGGCCTTGTGTGACGAATGGATCAAAATCCCCCTTTTCGGAAGCATCGAGTCTCTCAATGTTTCAGTGGCAGCGGGTATTCTGATCTATGAAGCTGTCAAGCAACGCGGCTTCGCCCCGGAAGAATAATCTAACCTTATTTGCATAGAACTGAACATGAAAAAAATTATTTTATTGCTAACCTGCGGTCTGGCTTTCTGCACGGGAACGGCACAAACCCTTCCCAAATGGGCTAACCAAGCGAAGAAAGCCGTGTTCTCCGTCATTACATACAATAAAGACAACAAGATCCTGAACACAGGAAACGGTTTCTATATCGATGAAGAAGGAACGGCTGTATCCGACTATTCCCTGTTCAAGGGAGCAGACCATGCGGTGATCGTAACGGCTGACGGAAAAGAGCTTCCTGTAAGATACATCATGGGTGCCAATGATTTGTACGATGTAATCAAATTCAAAACGGGAGTAAACAAAAAATCAGCCACGCTTGATCCCGCAGTACAAGGAGGAAAAACGGGAGAGCAGATCTATCTCCTTCCCTATTCCACGCAGAAATCTGTTGAAGGACAAACGGGTACAATCACCAAAGTAGACACGATCAGCAACGAGTCGCTTTATTATACCCTGAACATGAAGACGACAGAGAAAACCGTCAGCTGTCCGATCATGAACGCTGAAGGTCAGGTGATCGGTATGCTTCAGAAGAATACGGAAGCAGACAGTCCTGAAAGCTATGCCATCGGTATCAGCTTCGTAAAAGGCCTGTCCATCAGTGCACTTTCCGGAACTGACATGGCTTTGAATTCTATCGGAATCAAAAAAGGACTTCCGGAAGACGAGTCACAGGCACTGGTTTACCTGTACATCAGTTCATCCCAGCTCAATGGAGAAGACTATCTGGAACTGCTGAACGATTTCATTTCCCGCTATCCGAACAATATGGAAGGCTACCTTCGCCGGGCTTCTTTCTACCTGTCTCAGGAAGGCCGTGGTGCAGATGCCGAAAAGGATCTGGAGGAAATGTTCAATGTGGCAACCAAGAAAGAGGAAGCTCACTACAACGCGGCTAAACTGCTGTACGACTACAACCTCAGCCTGGGCGAGAAACAGCCGTACAGTGACTGGAATTTCGACAAGGCCCTGAAGGAAATCAATGAAGCTGTAGCACTGGCTCCCGAAGGACTTTACCTCCAGCTGCAAGGAGACATTTATTTCGCCATGAAGAAATACCCGGAAGCTGTTACAAGTTATGAAGCAGTCAACAAAACAAATATGGCATCTGCTTCCAGCTTTTACTCTGAAGCCAAGGCCAAGGAACTGGCAAAAGCTGATATCAAAGAAATCATTGCTCTAATGGACAGCGCAGTCTCCAAATTCAATGAACCTTACGGAAAGGATGCGGTTCCCTACTTGTACGAACGTGCTCGCTTCCGCTCCGAAGCCGGTATGCATCGGGAAGCCGTAAAAGACTACAATGACATTTATGATGCAGTCTTGGGACAGGTTGGTGCTGAATTCTATCTGACGCGTATTCATGCAGAGATGCAGTGCCGCATGTACCAGCAAGCCATCAACGATATCAACAAGGCGGTGGAACTGGAACCTCAGAATGTAGAATACTGGCTTGAAAAAGGAGGTATTCACCTGCGCGTCAATCAGCTTGATGAGGCTGTAACCGCCCTTCAGAAGGTCTTGAACCTCGATCCGAAGAATGCAGGAGCTTACCGGATGCTGGGATACACGCAAATCCAGCAGAAAAAGAACAAGGAAGGCATGGCCAACCTGAAGAAAGCCAAGGAACTCGGCGACAAGGTTGCAGAAGACCTGTTGCAAAAGTATAGTAAGAAATAAACAGATTATCTGAAAAAAATAAACCGGACATTATTGTCCGGTTTATTTTTTTATTCTGCCAGTGCCGGCATCTTCCGATTACCTCGGATCATTACTTTCTGAAAATCATTGACGATCCGCTCACCCATATTGATTCGGGTACTGTCGATTCTGCGGATCTCCACTGGAGTTACAGCATCTTTATACTTCGCCTTGCCCAGCTTGATCTTGACATGGTCAAGGTCAGCGGCATTACCAGTCACGTTAACACCGATCTTGAGCAAGGGGATCGGCCATTTCAGAATAGAGATATGATAATCAAAATTCATATCCAGTCCCTGCGTACCGCCTACCGCAGCCTGATAACGGTCAATCTGCAGCAAGAAAGGATAGACCGTTACCTTTCCATCATCCACGGTCAAGTTCACTGAAATACTGTCGAACACATTGCGTTCCTTGTTCTTGAAGCGAAGCATCTTCGAGATTTCCGCAAACGTTTCACCATCCATCAGTACCAGACTGTCACCCTTGATATGAACAGCCGAGCGCAAAGTCGGTATACGGACATTCAGGTTGGAATCCAGGGCAGTTTCAGCTGCAGCTTCAAAATTAACCATTCCCTGGAAAGAACGAAGCATGGGCACAATCGTGTCCAGTGACGGAATAAAATCCACCAGCTTGCCAATATTGATCTTATGAAGCTTAAAGTCAAAACCGGCATATCCTCTTGACTTCCGGCGTGCCCGGTAAACCAGCGTCGCGTCAATGTCTGCATCCAGTCCCCGCATAGTCAGCTTCTTGAGGTGTACAGCCTGATTACGGACATCAACGGCTCCGTGTACATTTTCAAACACCATTTTTCCATATTTCACCCGTTTCAAGTTAGTCTGCAGTTCGAAGTCTATATTCTTCGGAATGACAAACAGTTCCAAAGGCGCCGTATCTGTCGTATCCGTCTCTACTGCCAGTGAGTCTTCCGGGAAATTCAGTGAGTTGATCAGCTGGTTGCAATCCAGATTTCGTGAGTTAATCGACAGATTAGCCCGCAATAAGGTATGCTTCTTCATGGCCTCATAGAGGTTATAGACGGCTCCCGAAGCTGTCAGGTTGGAACGGCCGATTCGCATGGTTGCATTCTTCAGCCTGATCGAACGGTTGCCCACTGTGACCTGAGTCTTTCGGAAAATGATCGGCAATGCAAATTCGGGGGTCTTCACACGCAGGCGGTTAAAACCGATAATACCTTTGGGATCCCACACCGAATCACGGACTTTTTCAGCCGTAATGGCAAATCCTCCTTTATCCATCCCCATCCGCATGGCTCCCATCCGGCAGAAAAGTGTATCAGCCTTCATGCTCAATGCCACTTTCGGCATGGCCGGATTCACTTTACCCGGCTGAATGCGTATGGTAGCATTCGTCTTGCGGCAGAAAACTCCCAAAGAATCTGTCATCTCTCCTTTCAGCTGTTCCAGCTCCAGTTTGCACTCCATGTCGACAATGCGGGTTGTATCCTGCGGATTGGTTGACTTGATACGTGCAGTCAGTTTATCGATTTTCGAGTTAATCTGGTTGGAAGTCAGAGCAATCTTATTGATCTCCATCTTCGCCCCCAGCACCTCGTTACCGATGAAAGCCAGAGATGCATCTCCGGTAAACGAGAAGTTATGCGTCGTATCTTTCAGCACCATCTGCTTCATATCCAGCTTTCCTTTCAGTTTCAGACGGCCCAGATCCTGCTTCTGAAGGGCAGATAACCGGCACTGCAGATTCAGATCCGCATCCACCTTTCCGCCTAACGTTACTCCCGGCTGTAAAGGAAATGCCTGCGACAGGGAAGTCAGGTCTATCGAAGACTTCGTATTGAAAGTAATATCAGGATCTCCCAGCAAATCCTCTATTTTTGCATCAGCCAGAATATCGGTATGCGCTCCCTGAAAACGGAAAATCTTGAGATCTGCATAGGATGGTTTCTTTTTCATCAGGTCAATAAAGCCAGCAAAATCTGCCGAAAGCAGGTCGATACCATATGGCAGTCCTTCATATTTGGCCGAAGCATCGTTTACCTGTACTTTCAAGGTTATTTCGGGCATCTGTTGTTTTCCGTACAAACCCTTTAATGTGCCGGCAACCTTCACCTCACCTTTTGCAGCAACCTTGGTATCTTTCATAATACTTCTCGGAATCATCCGAAGAACAGTCTCCAACGACGGAGCATGCAATCCATAGGTCAAATCTACTGCTGCCGCATGATTGACCGTATCCCGGCGAATCGTTCCGTCCACATCCAGCGCCACTCCGTTAACAGAAAGCCGCGTATCCTTCAAAGTCAGCGTACGGGTCTGCCTGTTCAGATCAAGGTTGGTTTTCAGTTCCGTTGCCATACGCCGCAAGAGCAACCGGCCATCCTGCCAGAATATTATATTCCGGTTCTTAAAGTCCAGAGCCAGATCAGAATGTCCTTTCCGAAGCGAAGCTTTCAGGTTCAGGTCAGCATCCGTTACACGTGCATACAGCCGGGTGTCCCGATCATCAAACACCACATTTGCCCGCTTGAACGCAACCCGGTTGATATTAATCTCACTGATATCCGGACGTTCCTGCCCGGCCGTATCTTCTACGGCTGTCGTATCTGCGGCTACAATGTCCCAGTTGGCAACACCTTCCTTATTTTTAAAAGCATATACCGATGCATCTTCCAGGCCCAGATAATACAAACTGATCTTCTTATCTTTCAGATAGTCTATCGGGTTAATGACAACCACACACTTCTTGAACGATACCAGAGAGTCCGTACGCTCCCACAACGTATCCCGAATGGCTTTCGAAACCAATGATCCGTCCGTAAGTTTCAGGCCGAAACGCGGGAAAGTAGAGAAGAAAGTCAGTTCCACACTTTCCATATCCAGCCTGGCATTCATGGACTGATTGGCCACCCGCAAAACTACAGGAGTCAGCCTCGAAGGGGTAAATACGAAGTTAACGGCAATGGTAACTACCGCCAGAAACACAGCGATCAGCGCCCCCACCGCAATCGCTGAAATTTTAATGGGTTTAAGAATTTTCCTGTTCATACTGATACTTATATTTAAATAAGGTATGCAAAGATAGTCAATTAAAAAAGAATGGATATTTGTTTCTCTGAAAAATAAGTGTTAGTTTTACTTCATTGAAAACTCCAAACGTATAGGATCACAACAAACCGATATGAAACATTACGATTATCTGATCGTAGGCGCAGGACTGTTCGGAGCAGTCTTTGCCTACAAAGCCAGACAACAGGGAAAGAAATGTCTGGTCATTGACCGCCGTCCGCATTTAGGAGGAAACATCTATTGCGAAAAGATTGAAGGCATCAATGTACATAAGTACGGAGCACACATCTTCCATACCTCCAACAAGGAAGTGTGGGATTTCGTCAATTCCATTGTGGAGTTCAACCGATACACCAACTCTCCCGTGGCCAATTATAAGGGAAAACTTTATAACCTTCCGTTCAACATGAATACATTCTACCAGATGTGGGGAGTAACAACCCCGGCAGAAGCAGTTGCCAAGCTGAACGAACAGAAGGCTGAAGCCATTGCCCGCATGAAAGCACAAGGTATCTCCGAGCCGCGCAATCTGGAAGAACAGGCCCAGCTTCTCATTGGAAAAGATATCTACGAGACACTGATCAAGGGATACACCGAAAAACAATGGGGACGAAAATGTACGGAACTTCCGGCATTCATCATCAAACGTCTGCCTGTCCGCCTGGTGTTCGACAACAACTATTTCAATGATAAATACCAGGGTATTCCTGTCGGCGGATACAATGTACTGATCGAGCGACTGCTGGACGGTGTTGAAACCCGGCTGGAATGTGATTTCTTTGCACATCGGGATGAATTGACCGCACAGGCAGAACAAATTGTTTTCACCGGTGCCATCGACGAATTCTATCAGTACCGCTTCGGAAAGCTGGAATACCGGACCGTTCATTTTGAAACAGAAGTCAAGGATTGCAGCAATTATCAGGGAAATGCCGTAGTCAACTATACAGAACGTGAAGTGCCTTACACCCGGGTGATCGAACACAAGCATTTCGAAATGTTCGGTGCTGAAGTGGATGATTGCCCCAGGACTGTCATTTCGCGTGAATATAGTTCAGAATGGCAGGAAGGCAGCGAACCTTATTACCCCGTCAACGACGAGCGGAACAATGCGCTTTACCAGAAATACAAGGCACTGGCCGACGAAGAAAAAAATGTCATCTTCGGAGGGCGCCTTGCCGAGTATAAATATTATGACATGCACCACATTGTGGAAAAAGCACTGAACCATTTCCGTTCCTGACCGGCGGGATACAGCAGACTTTTCCTTTCACTCCGGATGATATTTCCCGTATCATCCGGAGTGACTGCTTTTAGAGAAAGCAGTAATTGTGGTCATAGAATCCGTAATCTGTCTACGCGTCCAACCGCAAAAAGTCACTAACTTTGTAAGTACATTAAACAATAATCTTGATACACACTGAATATGACAAAAAAAGTATTGATTCTCTCATCCAGCCCCCGCCGTAAAGGCAACTCCGACTCACTTTGTGACGAATTTATGCAGGGCGCCATTGATGCCGGCCATCAGGTAGAAAAAATTTTCCTGCGCGACAAAGTAATTCATCCCTGCATAGGATGCGATGTATGCAGCAGCCAGAAGAAACCCTGCCCGCAAAATGATGATGCAGCAGAAGTCATCCGGAAAATGCTGGAAGCAGAAGTCATCGTCATGGGAACTCCGGTTTATTTCTATTCCATGAGTGCCCAGATGAAAACGCTTATCGACCGGTGCTGTGGTCCTTACACGAAAATGAAAAACAAGGAATTCTATTTCATTGCCACGGCTGCAGAAGACGATGAAAAAATTATGGACCGCATTGTAACCAGCTTCAGCGGATTCCTCGACTGTCTGGAGAATCCGGTAGTCCGTGGAACGGTCTTTTGCGGAGGAGTCTGGCATGCAGGTGAAATCAAAGGAAATGCAGCTCTTCAGAAAGCGTATGAAATGGGAAAAAACATCAAATAAACAATCTGCAAGTCTATGGAACTGGAAGCTTTTCTTCAGCATGTAAAAGAGCGTAAGCCTCTGAACACACCGGAGATCTATGAATTCATGAACCGGGCCAGCGACGAAGCACGCCGCATCACATTTGAACTCAACGGTGCATATCATTCCATGCCCGAGGTCAGAGACTTGTTTGCCCGCCTGTTCGGAAAACCGGTTGATCCCTCTTTCCGGGTGTTTCCTCCGTTCTACACAGATTTCGGGAAAAACATCACCGTAGGAAAAAACGTATTTATCAACGCCTGCTGTCACTTTCAGGACCAGGGTGGTATCACATTGGGCGACAATTGCCTGGTAGGACACAATGTTGTATTTGCCACGCTGAACCATGGTTTTGCCCCCGAAGAACGGCAATCCATGCTTCCCGCCCCCATCGTTGTGGGACGTGACGTATGGATCGGTTCCAATTCAACCATCCTGCAGGGAGTCACCATCGGCGACAATTCCATCATTGCAGCCGGATCCGTGGTTACCAAGGACGTACTGGCCAATGCCATCGTTGCCGGCGTACCCGCACGATTCATCCGTTCCATCAGTCCGGAGGAGGAAAAACAACAAAAACAGGCCTGAAAGGACTGTCCAAAAAGACTTCGACGTTTTACCTGATTCGTCGAAGTCTTTTCACTTAAACGCCGAAACGTTTTTTAAAAAGCCCGAGGCCTTTATTTCTTCTCTCCCGCACCTCCTTTTTAAAGTTCCTTTTTTCTCCTGCTGCATTTTTGTAATTATTGCAAATTAACAATATACTTAATTATAGGTATTGCGAAGTATGTAATAATTTAGTACCTTTGCAACGGTTTAGATAACTAAGCCTTATTTACTCTATAATTAATATTTCTATGGCAATAAATTTCAAAGAAGGACGTTGGAACCATGAGATCAACGTGACCGATTTCGTAAAAACGAACATCACCCCGTACGAAGGCGATGCCTCATTCCTGGCTGGCCCTACAGAACGCACCAAGGCTGTATGGAACAAATGTCTGGAAGCACTGGCAGAAGAACGCGCCAACAACGGTGTTCGCTCGCTCGACCCGTCAACCGTTTCAACCATTACCTCGTTCGCACCCGGATACATTGACAAGGAAAATGAAGTCATTGTAGGTCTGCAAACCGATGAAGTATTACGCCGTGCCATCAAACCTTTCGGAGGTATTAAAGTGGTGGAAAAAGCATGCCGTGAAAACGGAATGGAAGTAGATCCGAAAGTCAAAGATATTTTCACGCATTACCGTAAAACTCATAACGACGGTGTATTCGATGCTTATACCGAAGAAATCCGCTCATTCCGTTCACTGGGATTCCTGACCGGACTTCCCGACAACTATGCCCGCGGACGTATCATCGGTGACTACCGCCGTCTGGCTTTATATGGTATTGACCGCCTGATCGAGGCAAAGCAGGATGACCTGCGTCACCTGACCGGTCCGATGACCGACGACCGCATCCGCCTGCGTGAGGAAGTAGCAGAACAGATCAAGGCCCTGAAGGAAATCAAGATCATGGGCGAACAGTACGGACTCGACCTGAGCCGTCCGGCACAGAATGCCCAGGAAGCAGTGCAGTGGGTTTATATGGCTTATCTGGCTGCCGTTAAGGAACAGGACGGTGCTGCCATGTCATTGGGTAATGTGTCTTCTTTCCTCGATATCTATATCGAATATGATATGGCACACGGTCTGCTCGATGAAGCACACGCACAGGAACTGATCGACCAGTTTGTCATCAAACTCCGTATGGTACGCCACCTGCGTATGCAGGCTTATACCGATATCTTTGCCGGTGACCCGACTTGGGTGACTGAGTCTATCGGCGGACGCTTCAACGACGGACGCACCAAGGTTACGAAGACTTCTTTCCGCTTCCTCCAGACATTGTACAACCTCGGTCCTTCACCCGAACCGAACCTTACTGTTCTGTGGAGTCCGGAACTGCCGGAAGGCTTCAAGAGATTCTGTGCACAGGTATCTATCGACACCTCTTCTATCCAGTATGAGAACGATGACCTGATGCGTGAAGTACGTAACTCCGACGACTATGGTATTGCATGCTGTGTATCTTATCAGGACATCGGCCGCCATATCCAGTTCTTCGGTGCACGCTGTAACCTGGCCAAGGCTCTGCTGCTTGCCATCAACGGCGGACGTTGCGAAAACACCGGTACACTGATGGTAAAAGATATCCCGGTATTGAGCAGCGACGTACTGAACTTTGAAGAAGTGCTCGCCAACTATAAGAAAGTGCTGAAGGAAATGGCCCGCGTTTACAACGAGGCTATGAATATTATCCACTACATGCACGACAAGTATTATTACGAAAAGGCACAGATGGCCTTCGTTGATACTGATCCGGTGATCAATCTGGCTTATGGTGTAGCCGGTATGTCTATTGCCGTTGACTCTCTGTCTGCCATCAAATATGCAAAGGTAACTGCCCGCCGCAACGACATCGGCCTGACAGAAGGCTTCGACATCGAAGGAGAATTCCCCTGCTTCGGTAACGATGACGACCGTGTAGACCATCTGGCTGTCGATCTGATCTACTACTTCGACGAAGAGCTGAAGAAACTTCCGGTTTACAAGCACGCCAAACCGACCTTGTCTATCCTGACCATTACGTCGAACGTTATGTACGGAAAGAAGACAGGTGCTACTCCTGACGGACGTGCCAAAGGCGTAGCCTTCGCTCCGGGAGCTAACCCGATGCACGGACGTGACAAGAACGGTGCCATCGCTTCCTTGAGCTCCGTAGCGAAACTTCGTTACCGTGACTCACAGGACGGTATCAGCAACACGTTCTCTATCGTGCCGAAATCACTCGGTGTTGATATGGAAAACCGTATCGAAAACCTGGTGACCATGATGGACGGATACTTCGTGAAGGGTGCTCATCACCTGAACGTCAACGTACTGAACCGCGAAATGCTGGAAGATGCCATGGAGCATCCGGAAAAATATCCGCAGCTGACCATCCGCGTATCAGGATATGCTGTAAACTTCATCAAGCTGAGCCGCGAACATCAGCTGGAAGTTATCTCACGCAGCTTCCACGAACGCATGTAATTACCGCACCTGTCTGCCTGCCAAAGGGCAGACAGTGCGACTTTCCATAGCTTAAGATACGAAGACACAGCGGGAATATCCCCGTTGTGACTTTATGTCTATGCCCCTCTGACAAAAACAAGACAGACTTTACTTATTCGTACAACTAATAACTAATTCCATGATCAGAGTACATTCGTATGAATCATTAGGCACTTACGACGGCCCGGGAATCCGTCTGGTAGTATTCCTGCAGGGATGCAACTTCCGTTGTCTCTACTGTGCCAATCCGGACACGATCGATGCCAAAGGAGAAAGCAAGGAAACTTCTCCTGAAGAAATTCTGAAAATGGCTGTCAGCCAGAAACCTTTCTTCGGAAAGAAAGGAGGAATCACTTTCAGCGGTGGAGAACCTACCTTCCAGGCACGCGAGCTGATTCCCCTGTTCCGCAATCTGAAAGAAGCAGGCATACATATCTGTGTCGACACCAACGGAAGCATCTGGAATGAAGATGTCAAAACTCTGCTCACACTGGCCGATCTCGTCCTGCTGGACGTAAAGGAATTCAACAACGACCGCCACAGGAAGCTGACAGCCAGAAGCAACGAACAGACACTGAAGACTGCCGCCTGGCTGGAAGAAAACCAAAAACCGTTCTGGTTACGCTACGTGCTGGTACAAGGCTACAGCTATTTCCGTGAGGATATCGAGGCCATGGGAGAACATTTCAAAAACTATCAGATGATAGAGCGTGTGGAAATTCTTCCCTATCACACCTTAGGCGTCCACAAGTATGAGGCCATGAACCTGGAATATCAGCTGAAAGACGTAAAATGCAATACTCCCGAACAACTGGAAGAGGCAAAAGCCCTGTTCGACAAATATTTCAAGACTGTTTACGTCAATTAATGAAAAAAAATCACTCCTTGCATGCAGTATTGGGCGAATACTGTCATTTATAGGATGAAAAGGAAAGAATTTGGATTTTTAACATGGAGAAAACTGAACTAGTGGAAATGGAAAGACTTGAATCGATCAAGATGATCCCGCACAAGATATCCGGAAAACAGATAGAAGCCAGAATCACAGCTGCTACCTTAATTCTTGGAACTATCGTGCTTAACATTTTGTGGTGGGCAGGAATCCAGTTCATGGAGACAGACAATTCCCGCGAAATTACACAGAAAGTACAACCGATAGAACACCGGATTACTCAGAACGGGCTTGCAAGGCATTAAGCCTGATGGCCGGACGGCCAAACAATGACCGCCGGAAATGCAAAGACGCACCGAAAGGAACTTTTAGACTCTTTCGGTGCGTCTTTTATTTTCAGAAATACTCAGATCAGGATCACGGTCACATCACGTGCCCCGTGTGCTCCCATTACCAGAGCCTGTTCGATATCTGCCGTCTTGGAAGGTCCGGAAATAAATACTCCATATCCGTAGGAACCGGTATCAATACACTTATAAGCTTCGTGCATATTGTTCACGAGCCGGCTTTTGTCGACCAGCAGCACCAGTGCTTCGGAAATGAAATACACGGCACGCTGTTCCACGTCCTGCTGCACCCACACAGCTCCGTTCTCACAGACTCCTACCCGTCCCTGAACAATTGCCAGGTCTGTACCGTCCAGTTCACCCGAATTGCTGACATCGTCAGGACGGAACGTGGCACAAGTAATAGCCTGACCCTTGACTTCATCCACACAGGTGGCTATCCTTCCGGCATCCGGATACAGTCGGGTGATCACTTCATTGATATCTTCTCCTTCACCCAGCACCACCGCTTTTCCGCCGACCAGCTGCATGACCGAACAAAACTGGGCCACTTTATCGGCATAAGTCAGGGCTTCCTGCTCTAAAGGAGCATAATCCGGTTTCTCGTAACGCATTCGTGTATGACTGCGAATACTTTCCAATATATCTTCTCGACTACTCATAAAATCACTTCACTTTGTTTTTCTTCCACATTTCATTAAAACTTTCCTTCGCAAAGACAGGCATCTCATGCTCTTTACCCCAATCGTTCAGGCTGTTATAAACCAGCCAGTGAGGCAATGCATTGGCCACCGATGCATGATGCAGCGCCATGTTGAAAAGAGAAGGACGCTCCATCAGGATCTGCATGCCGCCGGACATCAGTTTTTTCGACGGACTGGCCACACCCAAAGTATGCAGCTTCTGCCGCCAGCAATAGATCTGGTCAGCCAGATCAACCTTTGCCGGACACACGTTCTGACAGGAGTGACAAAGTGAACAGGCCGACACGTTGTCATAATATTGCTGAGGATCCTTCAGCATACCCAGATTGATACCGATCGGTCCCGGAATAAAATAAGTATATGCATAACCGCCGCTCCGACGATACACCGGACAGGTATTCATGCAGGCACCGCAGCGCAGACAGTTCAAAGCCTTGACATGATCCGGATCTCCAAGAATGCGGCTCCGGCCGTTGTCAACAATAATAATATGCAGTTCACCTCCCGTACGCGGTTTGCGGTAATGGGAAGTATAAGTCGTAATAGGCTGTCCGGTACCCGAACGGGCCAGCAGACGGGTAAAGACACCCAGCGCATCCCGGTCAGGAACAATCTTTTCCATACCGAAAGCCGTAATCTGAAGTTTGGGCTGGGAAGTTCCCATATCAGCATTTCCCTCGTTCGTACAAACCACACACTCACCGGTGGAAGCCACGGCAAAGTTGGCTCCGGTCATGGCAGCTTCGGCCTCGATGAACTTCCGGCGCAGGTTTTTGCGCGCAGCATGAGTCAGGTAGGTCTGATCGTTGTTGCCCGGTTCCGTACCCATTTCCTTCACGAACAGCTCACCGATCTCTTCCTTCTTCACATGAATGGCCGGCAGCACGATATGGCTCGGTTTCTTATACATCAGCTGAAGAATACGTTCTCCCAGATCACTTTCCACCACTTCCACGCCTTTCTGCTCAAGGTATTCATTCAGTCCGCATTCTTCAGCAAGCATGGATTTGCTCTTGATGAAGTGTTTCACCTGATGCTCCTCCAGAATACGTGCCACGATGGAACAATATTCTTCGGCATCCTTGGCCCAATAGACATGAGCACCGTTAGCCTTCGCATTCTTTTCAAACTCGACCAGAAGCTGGTCCAGATGACTGTTGCTGTACATCTTAATGGCACAGGCCATATCACGCAGATGCTCCCACTCGGGAACAGCCTTACTCATCTTGTCTCGTTTGGCACGTACCATCCACAGGGTCTCATCGTGCCAGGCTGCCAGACTCCGGTTTTTCAAAAAGGTCTCAGCAGCTTTTGAATGTTTCGTACTCATAGTCCGGCAGCTAAAATTTCAACAATATGAATCGTCTTGATCGGGAAGTTTTCACGCGCAATAATACCATTCTGATGCATCAGGCAAGAGCTGTCTGCTCCGACAATATATTCGGCTCCTGTCGCAAGATGACGCTGAACCTTGTCACGGCCCATCTGACCGGAAACGGCATGTTCTTCCACGGCAAACATTCCTCCGAAACCACAGCATTCGTCAGGACGTTCAGGCTCTACGATCTCAATGTCCTTGACCAGCGACAGCAAGTCACGCAGCTTGTTGTAATAAGGAATATTCAGTTCACTGGGCGAAGAAAGGTGCATCAGCCGCACGCCATGACAACTGTTCTGAATACTTACTTTATGAGGGAACGAAGCCTGCAGAGATGTCGGCTTCACCACGTCATGAATAAACTCGCAGATATCATACACCTTGCCCTCACTGGCACAACGGTGTTTCTCCTCAGCCAGCAGTCTTCCGTAATTGTCACGTACGAAAACCACGCAGCTGGCAGACGGTCCTACAATATAATCATACTTCTCAAACAACTGGTCAAAACGCCGCGCCAGTTCAACGGCTTCATTTTCAAACCCCGCATTCGCCATGGGCTGTCCGCAACAAGTCTGGTCCAACGGATAGTCGACATCCACCCCCAGGCTTTTCAGAAGTTTAAACGATGCAACTCCTACCTGCGGATAGACAGCATTGATATAGCAGGGAATAAATAATCCTACTTTCATTAGTCTCAGTTATTAGTTTTCCGATGGCAAAAGTAGGTTTAATTCACGAAAAAGAGAAAAAGTAGGGAGTTTTTTCAAATAAAAGAGAAAAGAGATTAACGCGAATTAACGCAATTGTCCGCACGATGCGGTTTCACATCGTGCAGTCGATGGAGCCCAAACGACCGCTCGATGCAGCCTCATCGTGCGGTCGATTCTGTCCCAACGTGCGGTCGATTCTGAAGCATTATGCGGCCGGTCCCAAAACATGCTCTTACGGGCTTCAGGAACTCTCCTGTCCGGTATCCGGGAACCGAATGCGCGTGCGCCCCGCGAAATCACTTCGCAGGGCGCGCTCAACTAATAACTAACTTCTTTTACTTTTGTGGTTTACGTAATTTCAATATGACTAACACTGCAAAGGTAGAGGTTTCCCTGATTTTCCACAATACCTATTTGTTGGTATTTCAATCTGCCTCAAGCGGCCTTCCCTTTGCCGATATCCTACAAATTCATTTTCACTTCACTCAGTTCCACCAGTTTGTTCACTATGGCATAAATGGTGAGTCCGGCAGCAGAATGAATCTGTAATTTGCGGGTAATATTTCGCCGGTGCGTAATGACGGTATGAACGGAAATGAAAAGCTGTTCGGCAATCTCCTTGTTCGTCATTCCGCGTACAACGCATCCGATAATTTCTTTTTCCCGCTGACTTAACGAATTCTGGTCGCTATCCTCCTCTTCGTTCACATTCATCAGTGTCGAGATCTTGTGAGCCACCGCATCCAGGTCATCAAACAGATTGATGCTTTCGTCATAACCCTTCAACTGATTGGCATCTACCACCGTACAGATCAGTGAAACGATCTTCATATCCTGCCGCGCATATTGCTGTTTGAAAGCTTCCAGATCAAACCATCCTTCAAACTGCGGGTTCACAATCAGAATCTCAGGCTGATGAGCTTCCATGCAATGCTGCAACCCCTCTTTCGAAGTTATCTCTACGGTCTGCACATTTAAGTCCGGCAGACGCTTCAAAACAGCAACCAGTCCTGAACGGACGATCATGGACGTTTCAGCCACAGCTATATGTATGATTTCCTGCGATTTCATTTTGCCTCCTTTTCCAGCTCCATAATGGCAGGCACAAACAGGTAATCTTCCACCCGGTTGTGCGAAGCCAGATCTTCTTCACAACTGAATATATCGAACAAGGTCGCATTCAGCAACTGATTGTCACCGCTGGCCGGATAATATTTGATGATAATATTTTTCAGTTCAGTCAGCTTGGCATTGATCTGATCATGATGTCTTGCAAAGACACCGATGCTGTATCCCTCGGGATGTTCTCCCCGGAGCAGCTGCTCAACATAGACAAACACTTTTTCGTTTTCATATTCCATGTGCTTGCGTACCTCATTGACATACGCATCATAGAACTGAATGATCAGAAAAGCAACTTCATTCTCCCCGGAACAGTCGATCGCTTCAATCAGCTTCTTCCGGATGGCAGGCAGCTGAAAATCCAGGAAATAATGATGGGCATTCTTCAGGTAAGTCATCAGAGCCGGAACCGACAGTTCCTCCAGATGATCCTGCATCCGGTCGTTCTCTTCTGTCAGAAAGTTCACCACAATCAAAAAAGTATTGCAGTCGACTCCATTCATCTCGCAGACCTCCCTGACCGACTTGTCCCCGAAACCCAGTGATACGCCGAAACGGCTCAGCACCTGCAACAGGGCATAATTCTCACAGATCAGGTCGCTCATTTTATCAGTCGATTTATAACTTCTCGGTCTACACATATTCAATACACTATTCATCTGTTTCTCGGGATGCAAAGTAAGACAATTCATACGGGACATGCAATCCCCATTATTCGGTATATTGCATGCCCCGCAGGTTTTCAAATTCTTTATCAATATGTATGGTCATGTTCCTTCATCTCGTCTGCCGTAATCGGCTTGCGGTCAATGGCACGCCAGGCATAAATGATATATGCCAGCACGAAAGGAACCAGAACAGACACGTATGCCATCGTAGTCAGAGTGAACTGACTGGAGCAACTGTTTGCCAGAGTCAGCGAACTTTGCAGGTCAGCCGTAGACGGATAATAGGCTGTGTGATTATACCCTACGGTCAGCAGCAAAGCCAGTACTGTCAATACCGTACCGATTCCGGCCGGCCAGATACCCCGGACATACTGTTTGCAGAAGATGCTCTTCCCTATCCCCCACAATACACCGGCAACTCCCAGCAGGAACAATACCAGCAGATAAGGCATGGCCAGCAGGTTATGGAAATACTTGAACGGTTCCATATATATTTCACCTGTTTCCGGAACTACGGCAAAACCGTCCTTCAACAAAGTACGGATCACGAAAGCCAGAAAGAATACCAGGAAAGGAACAGCATCACTCACCAGCTGCCGGCGGCTTCTGAGATTGAGATCTTCATGACGGATGTTGTTCAGGAAATAAAGTGTACCGAGCAGACGGGCAAGGAAGAATACGGCAAAACCAAGAACCAGATTCCACGGATCAGCAAAAGCATCCAGCCCATGCCAGCCGTTGGCCCACTGGCTGATGACAGGCATCATCTCGTCAGTCAGATTTCCTTTGCTGACCATAAAATTCGAGCCATTGAAAAAAGTCGCTACCGCTGCTCCCAGCAGAAGAGGTCCGACAATCCCATTCAGAACCAGAAAACGCTGATAGGTACGCTTGCCCAGCAGATTTCCCAGCTTGGACTGGAATTCATAAGAAACGGCCTGCAATACGAAGCTGAACAGAATGATCATCCATAACCAGTAGGCACCTCCGAAACTGGTGCTGTAGAACAATGGGAAAGAAGCAAAGAAAGCTCCTCCGAAAGTAACCAGTGTCGTAAAGGTAAACTCCCACTTCCGTCCGGTAGAGTTTACCAGCATGGTGCGCTCTTCTTCCGTACGTCCCAATGTAAATAATAGGGAATTTCCTCCCTGAACAAACAACAAAAACACTAACAGGGCTCCCAGCAAAGACACCAGAAACCACCAGTATTGTTGTAAAAAGATATAAGTTGCATCCATAATTTTCCTGTATTATTTTAATCTTGATTTATTCTATTGCTCCCGGACCCTTCTTAATTGCTTTCAGCATAATGCCGATCTCAGCCACAAGCAGAACGGTAAACATGATTAAGAAGATAAAGAAGGTGGTCTGTACTGAACCGGTTTCCAGACGGGAAATCGCGGCACCAACCGGCAACATGTCCTGAATTGTCCAGGGCTGACGTCCGACTTCGGCTACAATCCACCCTGCCTGACTGGCAATATAGGCAAGCGGGATACTCCACACTGCCAGCCAGTGAAGCCAGTTAAACCGCTCCAGCTGTTTTTTCCAGCCCAGGAATAAGACCACGGCAAAGAAAGCAATGAAATAAACACCCAGTCCGACCATTACGCGGAATGACCAGAACATCAGCCCCACATGAGGTACCAGAGACGCCGGGTCCTTGATGTATCCGTATCCGAAATAAGGCATGTTTTCATCGAGCACCTGACGGGCAGCCGCCATAGAAGCCTCATCACCAGCTTCACGGGCTTTCCGGAAATCAGCCAGTGCAGCAATTGCTTTTTTCCCACAGGCTATCTTCTCTTCTGCAGAAAGAGCAGTCTTTCCATCAGGAGTTTCATAACCTCCGGCCAGGATGTTATTGATACCCGGCACATAACCGGCAGTCTCATGTGTAGCCAGATATGACAGCATTTCGGGAATCTTCAGACTTCCGACCACGGTCAGCGGTTCATGAGTGCCGCCGTCATACAAAGCCTCCATCGCTGCAAGTTTCATCGGCTGCACTTGCGCCACCTGATAAGCCGACTTGTCTCCGGTTCCGGCTGTTACAAGAGCGGCAATCAGCCCGATCACTCCAGCCACCCTGATACTGGCCAGCGCAAAACGGGTTTCACGTTTCCGGATCAGGAACCATGCACTTACACCGATCACAAAGACTGCTCCCACAATCCAGCTGCTCAAAACCGTATGCAGAAATTTCATCACGGCTACCGGTGAAAAAGCAACCGCCAGGAAGTCTACCATCTCATTACGCATCGTTTCCGGATTAAATTCCATTCCAACCGGATATTGCATCCAGGAGTTGGCCACCAGAATCCACCATGCCGAAAAGGTTGCTCCCAGTCCCGTCAGCCAGGTAGAAGCCAGATGGAAACGCTTGCTTACCTTATTCCATCCAAAGAACATGACCGCAATAAAGGTGGCTTCCATAAAGAAAGCAACGATCCCTTCGATAGCAAGCGGAGCTCCGAAAATATCACCGACGAACCAGGAATAGTTACTCCAGTTCGTTCCAAACTGGAATTCCAGGATCAGTCCGGTGGCTACCCCCACTGCAAAATTAATTCCAAACAAACGCATCCAGAACTGAACCGTCCGCTTCCAGAACTCATCTCCGGTACGTACATACAATGTCTCCATCGTTCCCATCACAACGGCCAGTCCCAAAGTCAATGGAACAAAAAGCCAGTGATACATGGCCGTCAAGGCAAACTGCGCACGCGACCAGTCAATCATCGAAGTGTCGATACTTTCCAACATACTACATCAATATTAATTATTAAACAATCAGTCTTCCAAATTCCTGTCAGCTCTTTCTATCAATTCACTCCCTACATACTCCTGTTTCTCCATCTGATCTTTCCCTTTCAGAAAAGAAGGAAAGAAAAACAACTTCAGGACAAAGAACATAAGAAACAATTTGATCAGAATCAAAACCCAAAGTGTCCGGCCAATCGTCATTCCACGAAAACCGTCACGATAAAAGGTATAAATGCTAATGATATTCTTTTTAATCATAATCTATTTTTATAATAATTACAAAGGAAGCACTTTATCGGGAAAAAACAACACTTTATCCCGAAAAAATATCCGGAAATCCATCTCTTTTGTACTTCTCTATAAGGAGAATTACCTTTGCAATGTCATAAAAACAAAGGAACAATGAAACAACGAAGTTTATTTTTAATTGCGACTCTTGCAGCCAGCCTGCATCTTTCCGCGCAGGAAGGCAAGCAATGGACCCTGAACGACTGCATCAACTATGCTCTGGAAAAGAACATTCAGTTGCAGCAGAATAAGCTCTCGCTGGAAGAAAGTGAAATCGACATCAAAAGTGCCCGGGCAGCTCTCTTTCCCAGCTTATCGTTCAGTACGGGACACAATATCGTGAACCGTCCCTATCAAGAGAACAGTGCAACCGTAAGCGGCAGCGAGATCATCAGCAGTGACAGCAAAACCACTTACAACGGCAGTTACAGTCTGAATGCACAATGGACACTCTGGAACGGAGGAAAAAGACTGAATAACATCAAACAGCAAAAGACTAACCGTGACATTGCAAACCTGACAGTAGAAGAAACTGAAAACATGCTTCAGGAAGAAATTGCCAAGATCTTTATCCAGATCCTCTATGCTGATGAATCCGTAGAGATCAACAAAGGAACACTGGAAGTAAGCCAGGCAACTTACGAACGAGGCAAAGAGTTATTCAAAGAAGGCAGCATATCAAAAGCTGACCTTGCACAGCTGGAATCACAGGTAAGCAACGATCAATATCAACTGGTTACAGCCGAAAGCTCCCTGAGAAACTACAAACTCCAGCTGAAGCAGCTGCTGGAACTGGATGGTACTGAAGAAATGGATCTGGTACTGCCGGAACTCAATGATGAACATGTCATGGAGTTGCTTCCCAGCCAGCAGGACATTTATCAGACAGCGCTGAACACCCGTCCTGAAATCCAGAGCGGAAAGCTCAGCATTGATAATGCCAAACTGGCAATCTCAACGGCCAAAGCCGGATATTATCCAAGTATCAGTCTGTCGGCCTCAACCTCCAGCATGACCAACAATGCCAGTCAGAACAACTGGGCCCAACAGATGAAATACGGATGGAACAACACAATCGGTGTCAGCCTGAGTATTCCTATCTTTGACAATCGTCAGAACAAGACAAACGTCCAGAAAGCCAAGATACAATACTCAACAACGCAACTGGACCTGGTCAACAAGCAAAAGGAACTTTACACCACCATTGAAACTTTATGGCTGGATGCCCTCAACGCGCAACAGCAATATGCTGCGGCTGAAAGCAAAGTAAAAAGCAGTCAGACCAGCTTTGACATGGTCAGTGAACAATTCAATCTGGGTATGAAAAATACCGTCGAGCTGCTGACTGAGAAAAACAACCTGCAAAGTGCCCGGCAGGAACGTGTCCAGGCTAAATATATGGCCATTCTGGATCGCACATTGCTGAACTTCTATGCAGGACAGGAAATCAAACTATAATCCATTCAACGAGTCTGTTTCAAAAATCCAAATTATGAATAAGAAAAAAACTATTATCACGTCTTTGGCTGTCATCGTCATCGCAGCCGGAGGATACTGGATATTCGGAAGCCCCAAAGCTCAAAATAAAGTAGACTTCTCCACTACAGCAGTAAAACGAGGAAATATCAGTAATTCCATTACAGCAACCGGTACTATTGAACCTGTAACTGAAGTACAGGTCGGAACACAGGTTTCCGGTATTATCGACAAAATCTATGTTGACTACAATTCAGTAGTCAAACGCGGACAGCTCATTGCTGAGATGGATAAGGTGACATTGCTCAGCGATTTACAGTCGGCACAAGCCACTTACGACGGAGCAAAGGCCGAATATGAATACCAGAAAAAGTTGTATGACCGTAACAAGACTTTGCACGAAAAGCAACTGATCAGCGATACAGAGTACGAACAGAATCTTTACAACTACCAGCGCGCGAAGAGTTCCTATGAGGAAAGCAAAGCCGGACTGGCAAAAGCTGAAAGAAACCTGTCGTATGCTACCATTACTTCACCGATTGACGGAGTTGTAACCAGCCGGGACGTTGAAGAAGGACAGACCGTCGCTTCCGGATTCGAGACCCCGACCCTCTTTAACATTGCAGCCGATCTGACGAAAATGCAGGTAGTGGCCGATGTAGACGAAGCAGACATTGCCGGAGTGAAAGACAGTGCCAGAGTTACATTTACCGTCGATGCTTATCCTGACGACGTATTCGAAGGCAGAGTTTATCAGATTCGTCTGGGAAGTACAAACAGTACCTCAAGCAGCAGCTCCACAACCAGCAGCGAGACTGTTGTAACATATGAAGTCGTCATCACAGCAGACAATCCGGATCTGAAACTGAAACCGCGTTTGACTGCCAATGTCACCATCTATACAGATACCCGTGAGAACGTACTGACAGTTCCGAACAAGGCTTTACGCTTCACTCCGGAAAAGACACTGGCCAAAGGTCTTAAGATTCAGGACTGCCAGGCACAGCATAAAGTATGGACACTCGATGCAACAGGCTTTACAGCACATCCGGTGAAGATTGGTATGAGCGACGGCAGTAACACGGAAATTCTGGAAGGAATTGCCGAAGGCTCACAGGTTGTGACTGAAACCATTGTCAAGAGCGAAATGCCCGAAATGGCAGCCGGGGAAAATGGTGGTGAACAGAATCCGTTCATGCCAGGCCCTCCGGGAAGAGACAAAAAGAAAAATAAATAAGGAACAGCCATGAACAAGATTGTAATTGAACTCCAAAATATCAAACGAAACTTCCAGGTGGGAGATGAAACGGTACATGCCTTGCATGGCGTTTCTTTCTCCATCCGGGAAGGAGAGTTTGTCACCATCATGGGAACATCCGGTTCCGGTAAGTCCACCTTACTGAATACACTGGGATGTCTGGATACTCCCACCAGTGGTGAATATCTGCTCGACGGCGTATCCGTACGCACGATGAGCAAACCGCAACGAGCAATTCTTCGTAACAGAAAGATTGGTTTTGTATTCCAGAACTATAACTTGCTGCCCAAAACAACAGCCGTAGAGAATGTAGAACTTCCGCTGATGTACAATTCATCCGTATCAGCAGCCGAGCGTCGCCGCAGGGCTATCGATGCCCTGATGGCCGTCGGCCTGGGAGACCGCCTGGAACACAAGTCAAACCAGATGTCAGGAGGACAGATGCAACGTGTAGCCATTGCCCGCGCACTGGTCAACAATCCGGCCGTTATTCTGGCGGATGAGGCAACCGGTAACCTGGATACACGTACCTCTTTCGAAATTCTGGTATTGTTCCAGAAACTGCATGCGGAAGGACGTACCATCATCTTCGTCACACACAATCCAGACCTGGCCCTTTACAGCAGTCGTAATATCCGGTTACGGGACGGACACGTGATTGAAGACAAAACCAACGATCACATTCTTTCGGCAGCTGAAGCACTCGCAGCACTGCCAAAGAACGATGACGATTAATACACCTTATTATATATAAGACGATATGAACGGAACAAACCTATTCAAAATAGCGCTTCGCGCACTGGCCAACAACAAGATGAGGGCTTTCCTCACCATGCTGGGTATCATCATCGGTGTTGCCTCAGTGATTGCCATGCTGGCTATCGGACAAGGCTCCAAGCGAAGCATTCAAAAACAGATTTCCGAGATGGGATCAAACATGATCATGATCCATCCCGGGGCTGAAATGCGAGGCGGTGTACGGCAGGACCCTTCATCCATGCAAACGCTGAAGCTGGAAAACTATGAAACCCTGAGCGAAGAATGCATGTACCTTTCTGCCATCAGCCCGAATGTCTCCGCATCCGGACAGCTGATTTCCGGAGCCAACAACTATCCTTCTTCCGTCAGCGGCGTAAGTATCGGCTATCTCACCATCCGTCAGCTCTCCGTAGAACAGGGCGAAATGTTCAGTGAAGAAGATATCCGGACTGCAGGTAAAGTCTGTGTCATTGGAAAAACAATTGTAGACAACCTGTTTCCTGACGGCAGTGATCCTATCGGAAAAATCATCCGATGCAATCAGGTTCCTCTCCGTGTGATCGGAGTCCTGAAATCCAAAGGATACAACTCCATGGGACAAGACCAGGATGACGTGGTACTGGCTCCTTACACAACAGTAATGAAACGTCTGCTCGCCCAGACCTATCTGAGTGGTATCTTTGCCTCAGCTCTGACTGAAGACATGACGGAAGAAGCCGTAGACGAGATCACTACTATCCTGAGACGTGAGCACAAACTGAAAGAAGAGGATGATGACGATTTCACCATCCGTACCCAACAGGAACTCAGCTCCATGATGAACACGACAACCGATCTGATGACCACCCTGCTGGCCTGTATTGCAGGAATTTCACTGATTGTAGGTGGTATCGGTATCATGAATATCATGTATGTGAGCGTAACTGAACGTACCCGTGAAATCGGACTCCGAATGTCAGTAGGAGCACGAGGCATAGACATCCTGTCCCAGTTCCTGATCGAATCCATCCTGATCAGTATCACCGGAGGTCTGATTGGCGTCATACTGGGATGTGGAGCATCCTTCATTATCAAGAGTGTGGCTCACTGGCCGGTATTTATCCAACCCTGGAGCGTCTTGCTTTCGTTTGCCGTATGTACCCTGACCGGAGTGTTCTTCGGATGGTATCCGGCCAAGAAGGCAGCCGACCTGGATCCGATCGAGGCTTTGCGCTACGAATAAATTTAATAAACCTGGAACAACTTTGTTCTTCATAACTTTGGTTTCCTGGTCCGGTTGCGAATCGTGGTAGATTTGTGCTTCTCCATTACAAAACTATCCCTCGCGGCCAGACCTTTTTTTAAAAGAAATCACTATCTTTGTTCATGTTAACATCTCATATACCCATGAAATCCGTCAACGAAACCACAAGCCGGCCATTCGAGTTTATCATTCATACCATCTGCTGGGGAATGTTCTTTGGATTCTCGCTGTTCTTCACCCAACGTGACAACGGAACCATCGACTGGAATGCATTTCTACATCATTCCCTTGTCCCTGCATCCTTCTTTGTCATCTTCTACATCAATTATTTTCTCTACATACCCCGTATCCTTTTTCGCAATCACCTGAAGCAGTTTCTGCTCCTGAACCTGCTGACGATCCTTGTATTCGCAGTACTACTGCGGGCGTGGCACGGCATTTACATGCCCCCTCCTCCCCAACAGTTCCGCCCCAGTCCACCTGTCTTCATTTTCTATCTGCGTGATATTGCCAGTCTGGTATTTACTGTAGGACTCAGCGTAGCCATCCGCATGAGTATCCGATGGAGCGAAGCGGAAGCAGCCCGAAGAGAAGCCGTGAAGAGCCGGATGGAAGCTGAACTGAAAAGTCTGCGCAACCAGTTGAATCCTCACTTTTTGCTGAATACCCTGAACAACATCTATGCCTTGATTGCCTTCGATACAGACAAGGCCCAGCAAGCAGTCCAGGAACTCAGCCGCCTGTTACGCTATGTCCTGTATGACAATCAGGAAAAATACGTTCCGCTTTGCAAGGAAGTGGGATTCATTTGCAATTACATTGAACTGATGCGCATACGAGTGACCGAAGACGTAGATATCGAAACTCATTTTGACATCAAGCCTGACAGTCAGACTCCTATTGCACCGCTTATTTTCATCTCACTGATTGAAAATGCATTCAAGCATGGAATCTCTCCGACTAATCACAGCTTTATCCACATCAGCCTGACTGAAAAGGACGGACAGGTAAATTGCGTCATACGCAACAGCAATTACCCCAAGAATGAGAATGACAAAAGCGGCTCCGGCATCGGACTGGAACAAGTGCAGAAAAGGCTGGAATTGCTCTACCCCGGACGGTACAAATGGAAATGCAACCTTAGTGAAGACCAAAAAGAATATTATTCCTCAATTACGATAACCACTTAAAAAGAATAACGAATATGAACCTACGTTGTGCTATCATAGATGATGAACCTCTGGCTTTAGGACTATTGGAAAGCTACGTACGAAAAACTCCATCCCTTGAACTCTGCGGACGCTACTCAAGCGCCATTCAAGCCATGCAGGCACTTTCCGAGCAACCTGTTGACTTACTTTTTCTGGACATTCAGATGCCTGAATTAAGCGGACTGGAATTTTCACGCATGATTCCGGAAAGTACACGGATCGTCTTTACGACTGCTTTCGGCCAATATGCGTTAGACGGCTACAAGGTGAATGCGCTCCACTACCTGCTTAAACCCATCAGCTATAACGATTTCATGGAAGCAGTCAATAAAGCCATCCAATGGTTTGAACTACGGCGGAAAGCAGAAGGAAACAATCAGCCTGCGGTCTCCTCACCCGCTGTTATCAACGATTATATCTATGTGAAAAGCGATTACAAACTGGTTCAGATAGAATTGGACAAAATACTTTACATTGAAGGCCTGAAAGATTATATCAAGATCCATATCGAAGACAACCCGCGTCCGATTCTTTCCCTGGTGAGCATGAAAGCCATGGAAGAAAAGCTACCGGCAGACCGTTTTATCCGTGTCCACCGTTCTTTTATCGTACAAAAACAGAAAATCAAAATGATTGATAAAGGACGCATTGTTTTCGGAAAAGAATACATTCCTATTTCAGACAGCTACAAGCAAGAGCTACAAATTTATGTTAACGAACATATTATTTGAAAGATGTTTGTAGCGTAAACAAAATAATGCGCAAAAAGTTCATTTTTTTTGCACTTTATTTTGCAAGGAATTAATTTAACACCTATATTTGTGCTGTACATAATAAGTGGAAGTTGTGAAACTTCCTTATTAGAATAATTTAGTTAAGTCTAGTTTAGTTTTTGTGTTGTGATACTCCTGGCAATAGAGATTGCCGGGAGTATCTTTTTTATATCTGTATTTTATTTGAAATGCAGGAGAAAAGTAGTCATCCGCTGATCGCTGCGTGCAAGTGTCAGCGTACCGTTATGCAAACGCATAATCTGCCGGGAAAGACTCAGACCGATACCGGTGCCTTCCTGCTTGGTTGTATAGAACGGAACGAAAATTTCTTCCTGACTCTCCGCACTGATCGGCCGGCCATTGTTTGAAACAGCAATCTTTATCGTTTCGGCAAAATCAATTTCTGCCGTAATCTTTATTTTGGTTGCTCCAGCCTGCAAGGCATTTTTCACCAGATTGACAAAAACCTGCGACAACTGATTCTCATCAGCATACAAAAGGATGTCATCGGATTTCTCCTCATACAGAAAAACAGCCCCAGCCTGATGAACAGACTCCCGCGTAAGATGTTCCACCTTATCAATCAGTTCACGTACGAAAAAAGGTTTCTTGACAGGTGCTGAAACATGGGTCAGACTCCGGTACGTATTGACAAATTTAATCAAACCGTCAGACGAACTGGCTATGGTATCCAGTCCCAGTTTCAGTTCTTTCCAGTCGATCCGGTCTGACCGGTCCGTATCTCCCACTTCCTGCGAGAGAGTATGACTCAATGAAGCAATCGGAGTTACCGTATTCATAATCTCATGTGTAAGTACCCGGATCAGCCTGTTCCATGAAAGTTCTTCATTGTGTACCATCTCCCCCGTGATATCATTCAGAGCTATAATTTTCACCCGCTCCCCCTGAAGCAAAGCCTCTGATGCTGAAATAGACACTGCAATTTTTCCCTGTTCGTTATAAAACAGACTTCGCTGTTCGCTGTTGGTAGAGACTTTCCAGAAAGCATCTTCCAGTTCTGCACTTACAGACCGCAGCTGGCGAACATGGCTCAATGTAGCCAGCCCCAGCAGATTCAGGGCCGAAGAATTGCTGTAAACCACCTGCCCTTTCCGCTTCTCAGACAACTCCACCACAACAATTCCAGTATGTACCTGCTCCAGCATCCAACCATAATACTTTTCCTGTTCGGCTATTTCCTGACGCTCCCGGTCGTACAAAACATGAATCCGATTCAATGTCCGGTTAAAACGGCGATACCAGAACTTCTCTTCGCTGAAATGAAAATTCGTCTCCTTGTCTTCCAAAGCATCCAGCATATAATTCAGTTTACGATAAATCCTCCGGAGAAAATAAGCTCTGGAAACTATAGCCGAAACCACAGCGACGGCCAGAAGAATAAGTATAAGTGTCGGACTATTCATATCAGATATTGTACTTCTTCAGTTTTGCATACAACGTAGGACGACTGACATTAAGTGACTTTGCCACATGCGTCAGGTTTCCGTTAAAACGGCTCATTGCGGCCCGGATCGCTCTTTCTTCCACCATTTCGAGAGTCTCTTCGCCTTGGGAAGCCTCCGATTCGGAAGCTGGAGATGAAGACAAATGAAAATCCTCCACATCCAGCAACTCCCCATCAGCCAGAATAACCGCCTTCTCTATACCGTTCTGAAGTTCCCGGATATTTCCGTTCCAGCGGCTGGAAACCAAAAGTTTTTCTGCCGCACCGGTCACTCCTGTCACCGGACGATGATATTTCTCTGCATAACGGGCTATGAAGAGTTTCGCCAGCGGAAGAATTTCATCCTGCCGCTCACGCAACGGCGGCAATTCAAGACGAATGGTATTGATGCGATAATAAAGGTCTTCACGAAATGTTCCGTTGCGCACCATTTCCTCCAAATTCTTATTCGTCGCACAAATCAGCCGGATATCAACCGGTACCGGATGTGTATCTCCTACTTTCGTTACCGAACGGTTCTGGAGAACCCGAAGCAGTTTCGCCTGAAGGTGCAAAGGAATATTTCCGATCTCATCCAAGAAGAGTGTGCTTCCGTTCGCCTGTTCCATCTTTCCCACATGATCGGCATATGCATCAGTAAAAGCACCTTTTACATGTCCGAACAGTTCACTTTCAAATAATGTTTCAGTAATTGCTCCGGCATCGACACAAACCATCGGCTTCAGCCCCCGGTCAGACAAACGGTGAATTTCTGCTGCCAGCACATCTTTTCCGGTTCCGTTTTCGCCGGTAATCAGGACACTGGCTTCCGTTGGAGCAATCTTTTCCACCGTACGGCGGATTCCGGACATAACCGATCCTTCTCCCCAGTACATTTTCGCCACAGCGGAAGATTCCGTTTCTTTAGCAACAGTTTTTCCGGTCTTCCCGGACTTTTGAACCACCTTATCGCATGCAGCCTGCAACACGGAAACCAGTTTCTCATTGTCCCACGGCTTCACAATAAAATCAAAAGCACCCCGCTTCATTCCTTCCACCGCCAAGGCAATATCCGCATAAGCAGTAAAAAGTACCACCTCAGTCTGCGAACTGATCCGCTTGATTTCCGAAAGCCAGAATAATCCTTCGTTTCCCGTATTGGTATCAGTCTCAAAGTTCATGTCCAGCAGAACTACATCCGGACGGAAATCACGCAAACATGCATGAATTGCCGCCGGAGAAGCAAGCAGTTCCACTGCACTAAAATATTTGGGCAATAAAATCTTCAAGGCTGCCCGAATGCCTGAATTATCATCTACAACCAATATCTTTCCTTTACTCATCATGGTCTGTTTCTCTTTTTATCTTTCAAAAATAGGAATTTTCAGATAATCCTCATCGTCTTTTGTTTCTTTTCCTTTTAACTTTATTACTCTATTACCAATTAGAATGATCGGATTACAGCATAGGGCAAGCGGCTTCCCCACCTTATATATATACTATTCAGCAGAAAGACTGTCACGCGGTACTTCACGAGCTATCGTAGCATACATCACAGACACAAGCACTGCCGTAAGAATCTGCATCAGAATAAAAACCAAGATAAAGACAACAGGCGTAACCGGTATGCGGAAGGCAAAGTTGCCCAACCAGTCGGAAACCATCCACCATGAAAAAGGAAGTGCCAGCGCAAAAGCGATACAGACAAGCCAGAAGTAAGGCTTGAGGCCTAAGCCTATAATATCGGTAAATTCAGCTCCAAACACTTTCCGCAAAGCAATTTCCTTCCGCTTGTAATATATGTCAAAGATTACCAAAGCAAACACGCCGACCAGTGACAGAACAACCGCCAGCAAGGAAAAACATAAAAGGATGGTCCCGAACCGGACTTCCCTCTGATAGAGAGAATTCAGCAACTGATCATAGAATTTAACTTCCACCGGATAAGCTGCATCCATTCTGGCAACCGTCTGCCGGATATGTGTCACAGCTGTTACGGCATCAAAACCTTTTTTCAGCCGGATGTAAACGATCGGCAAATTATGCGAAGAAGAAGATGATACAGAGAAGACTATCGGAACTTTCTCCTTCCGGGCCGAAGTAAATGCCACTTCCTCACAAATGCCGACAATCTCTCCATCCAGGTCATTGAGAGGACCGATACCGACTCCATAATGATCGCGCAAAAAAGCATTGATGATATATCCTGAATCCGTGTCACCGGTAAAATTACGTCCTTCAATAATGCGGATTCCCATCACATCAAAGAAATTCGGAGAGCACCAGATCCGATAAGTTTCAGCCTCCTCACCTTTCCATTTCATTCCCCAGGTAGAATAAGAATCCTGCCCACCGACATATTCAGTTGCAAAAGCCACATCTTCTACCTCCGGATACTGCCGCAGTGTCTCCTGCAACCAGGAACTCTGCTTCCCGGCCATCTCACTTGTCAGTTCAACGATCGCCAGCTGATCCTGGTCAAACTTCGTACTGGAATGCATCATCATCCGGTTCTGCAAATAAACAAAGGCTATGAAAACCATTAATGAACATGCAATGGCATATTGAATTACCAGCAGAACGCTTTTGATTCTCCGGCCAGAAGGTGTCAGGCCATAGTTTCCTTTCAGCAACAGAGCCGTCGGGAAAGATGTCACAAAATAAGCAGGATAAAGACCTGCTACCATCCCTACCAGCAAAGCCCCGCATATAGTAACCGCACAAAGCCACCCGTCACTTTCCATCGAAACCGGTTCCTGGATAATACCCAACCCGACAAACCATCCGGAAGCAGGAAAACTTAATCCGACAGCTACCAGACTGGTCAGCCCGACTAAGCAGCCCACCTCCAGCACCTGTTCCAAACGAAGCATTCCAACCGTTGCTCCCAAAATCTTCCGCGTATTGACTCCACGCAACCGCAAAGGCATGAGAGATATATAAAAGTTGATAAAGTTGAACATTCCCACAAAGACTATCAGAACCGCAATAAGAATCAATAAATAACTCTGCATACGGTCGCCCAATTTAAACACTTGAGTCTCTATCTCGTTTTCATTAAAGTAAATATCCTGAAGCGCAGTCAGATGAATTGGGCTAAGATAGGGATAGCGGACAAAATCAAATTTTCGGTTAAACTCATCTTCTACCAGTAAAGCATTTCCCGGATCATCCAGGCGTAAATAGCAGACAAAATTGGAACAGTCGAATGATCCCAATAAAGATTCCGGTATAGGAGCCAGAATATTGTTATCCAACTGGGTATTGCCAGGCACGTCTTTATAAACCGCTCCCACCTGCCAGTCGGAAAGCTGCAGAAAATAAGCCGACTTCGACTCCATCCGCACCGGTTTGCCGACAGGTGATTCTTCCCCGAACATCCTTTTAGCCAGACTTTCAGGAATCACCAGCTGATTCGGTTTCAACAAAGCATCACGGGAGCCTTCAAGCACTTCGATACCAAAGACATCGAAAAAATCAGGACTCACCAGATTCACTTTATGTTTATAGCCTTCCCGGTTACCATCAGCCTCCGTCACTGTCAGATAAGCCTCACCCCCATACGGACAAAACATAGTGCCCGCTTTCACATGAGCCGAAGAATGGATAATCGACTCGGCATAGCCCGTTGGAAGAATGGAACGGAAGAAAGAGACTTTCGGCATATCCACTTTGAAGATACAATCCGATTTCGGATAACATCTGTCAAAATTCCATTCAAAACGGACATAAGCCATAATCATGATGAAAGCTGTAAAAGCCAGTACCAGACCCATTATATTAAGTATAACCGGTATCGGATATTTCCGGACCAAGGTTTTGATGTTATTATATATTTCCATAAGGCTGTTCATTTATATATAGTTCGTTTGTGTTGCCCGCTTCTTGAAAAAGTTATTCAAACATAGGATATCTCTTTTCATCCTTTATCCCATTAAGCTGGTTAATTCTCCATTCTTTCGTGAAGTCTTCCAACCGTAATCCTCTATATGGATATTTATCTCCTGACAATTTACATCTGCGCTTTATTTCATCAATAAACGAGTCCGTGTACATTTCTTCTACCAGAAAATATCCGACCTTATCCATTTCCAGCGGCTGAAGAAAAACATAAGCATCAAAATTTTCCTCAAACGTACCGGCAATGGGAACACCCTGATACTCCAGCTCAAAATCACATGGTTCACGTCCAAAAGGAGAATCGGCCAGAGCAAAGGCCACCGGCTTGTTTCCATTCATCCGAAAGACAAAATCAAACAAACCTTTCCTCACTTTTCCAAAGACATTGCCCGAGTTATCACCCCATACCGTATGAAGTTTTACAGCATACACTTCTTCGTCTGAAAATTTCTGCTTCAGAAGATTACCCAGACTCGGAACGCCATTGGCATGTTTGCAGGCATGATTACCGCCCACTATAAACAAATGTCCCCGTGAGTTCTGATTTTCCCGAATTATCTTCTCGGTCATATCAGCCATGCAGGTATCCCGATCCTGAAATGTATATCTTTCCCAGCGTTTAACATCATCCTCTGTTTGAATATCCAGCCATGACAGACCAAAATCAGGAAAGATGACCCGTATTTTCTTTGCCGGAGATAATTTTTGATTAACCTCCCAAAGAGCTATCAGGAACTCATACATTCCTTTATCATTCCAGCCATACTGATAATCACCGCCCAAAATATCCAAAAGCAATTGTCTGTCCAGCTTTTCTCCATTCATGAATTGATTGATACGGGCCTGATTCCCTGTTTTCATCTCCAGGAAAACAGTCCCGGCGGTCTCCGGAAACTCAGGCCTTCGGATCAGCCGTTTCATCAGATCCCAGGAAGGCTTATAAAAATGATGTTCTCCATATAAAACAATCCGATGTTGTTTCAAGGCTTCCAAAAGGAATTCTTCCGGCTCCCGACCATGTGACTGGATATAACGGATAAAGGCCGTCGTATCTGTTGAAACATGCGAGATACGAGAAGTATATTTCGCATACCGGTCTAAAGTAGGAGCCAACTTTTCCTTTAACCAGAGCTGACCTTCCTCAATCGATTTCACAGGTTGTTCTCCGGCATTTACCCATCTGCCATTCTCAAAGACTGAACCGGTCAGCATATACCCATATTCATCTCCCCAGCCCTCAAATGTGGAAATCACCCCTGCAACAGAATCATTGTAGTAGACGACCTGCTTCACTTCCCGGTTCAATATTTCCTCTTTTACTTCTGGCTGTACTTTACGGTTTTGATAACTTTTGCCCAACGGACAAAAGCGGAATGTATAGATTTTATCAAAGCAAACAGAATCATTTCCTTTCACCTGCATATAGGCAGACGCTGTAAATGCACCTAATGGAGATGATAAATCAATTGTATCTTTCAATTCACTTACTTTTTTATCAACCCGGACGATATGCCTGAATTCAGCTTTCATACCTATATTCCCCAATACCAATAACCATAGTATCAAGACTACTTTTTTCATTGTAAGACAAATTTTACAGATAACACAAACAAATTATTCACTCTTCAGCGAAAGGACCGGATTGGCACGGGTGATCTGCAAACTGTTTATCACCACGGTGACGGCTACAATCAACGCAACGATCAGATCGGCAGCCAGCAGATACCACAACGAAACAGTCACCTTCTCGGAGAATTGCTCCAGCCACAAACCGGAAACATAATACGCTGCCAGGTCACCCACTATGGCTGCTGCCAGTACCCACTTCATGATTTCACTGACAAAAAGAGAAAGAATTTCTGAAGAGGTAGCTCCATTGATCTTACGGATAGCAATTTCTTTACTTCTCCGTTGCGATTCATCACGGATATAGCCGATCAGGCCCAGGAAAGCTATTACAATAGAAAAAAGACTGCCGATCAGAATTGTATTCTTCATCTTCCGGTTATCGTCATACATGCTTTGCATCACCTGCTTGTACGAAAATATTTCTATATCTTTTCCGGTAATTTCCTTCTGTACATCTTTCTGGATTTCCGATATGACTTCAGGAGTCAGCTGTTTTACCTTGATTAATACATAAGGCATAAAATCTGCATACAGCTCCGGATCTGCCGTAAACCGGATGCTGGGACGTTCATCATTACGCGTCAACAATCCGATCCGGTAATCTTCATAGACTCCTGTAATTGTCAGAATTCCCTGGTTCATCCCCGATGAATCAGAATGTTCCGTTACATAAATTTCTTTACCTATCGCACCGTCCTTCCAGTCGGCAAACTCCTTCATCTTCTCTACGAACTTCCGGCTTACAGCGACTTCCTGAATAGTCTCCGGTACACGTCCTTCCAGCATCGGAATCTCAAAGAAATCGAAAAATCCTTTCGTTCCGGCATATTGGTCGGCAATATTAAACAATTCCCGATCATCCCCCGGCAGATAAATATTATTTCCCGAACAATAATCGAAAGGAAGCCCGTAACAACGTTCCACATCAACCACTTCCGGATTCGACAAAATGGCAGCAATGCTTCGGCTCGCCTGTAACTGATCCACGCCCCGGACATTATAATAAAGAACATTCTCATAAGTATATCCCGGTCTGTCGTTCAAAGCCTTGTCGTATTGGGCAGCAATGACAAGCATGAAGCACACCAGAAAGATATTGATCGTAAACTGTACCCACAACAAAGCCAGTTTCCATTTCCGTTTGTTCTCACGGTAATTCCGGAAAGCTACACCGACCGGAATCTTATCATACAAATAACCGGGAACAATCGTAGAAACCAGAAACAACAGGAATATGACTCCGATCAATACGCCAATGGTTTCAGGAATGAAGAGAGCTCTCAGACTCGCTCCTAGCAAATCTTCAACCAATGGTTTGGCAGCCCAAACGAGAACTGCGGAGAACCCCAGTGCCATCAGCAACACTTTCATCGTTTCTTTACACAACATCTTATAGATATCCCAGCGGCCTGCACCATAACATTTATGAACTCCAATCTCTTTCGACCGGCTTACCATTTCCGAGATCGTGATGAGGATATAATTCATCAACGAAATCAGAAGCAGAACCAACGAAACAATCGAAAGAATGACAATCATATTCCGCACCTGCGGATCGGAAGTATGCAGCTTATCAAAAGCCGACAGATAATACCAGATCTTACTCCCGCTTTTTTCCAGTTCTTCCAAAGGCTGGTTCTTTTCCTGCATTGAATGGATCGCATCCGTCAGGGAAGACGGATCAACTCCTGCTTCCAACTTGACAAAACCGACATAGCGGTCGTTTCCCAACCAATTCTCCCGGCTCCATTTATTATATGATTCCATAGAAAGCAACAGATCGTAATCCAGACTTCCATTTTCCGGGAAATCTTCATAAATACCACCGACCGTAAATTTCCAGCCGGACGCATCTTCGTTATAAAGAACTTGTCCGACAGCTTTATCAATGCCTCCCATCTTCTCGGCAAACGAACGGCTTACCATCGCCATTCGTGGTTGCGACAGGACCTGAACCGGATCTCCTTCCAGAATATTCCGGTCGAATACATGGAAAAAAGAAGTATCTGCCAGAACCAACTTGCCGGAAACCTGCCGCCTGTCTTCCGTATAGTATTTATCGCTTTCAAACAAGAAAGTCGTGCGGGTTGCATATTCCACACCGGGTACATATTGTTTGAATCCGGGTGCAACTCCACCACTAATCTGATTAAAATCATTTACTGCTCCTTGCCTGGAAACTCCGGTCTTGATGATATAAATCCGGTCTATATCTTTATAAAAGCTATCATACGCGGATTCAAAGCATACTTTGGCAATCAAGACACAGCCAATTGCCAGACCAACCCCCAGCGAGAAGACTTTCAATATCCAGTTTCTCTTCTTCATAACTCAAGTCTTTTACAGTTCATTTCTGACATCACTGACAATCTGCCCGTCAAACAGATTGATTGTACGCTGAGCCACCGAGGCATCCTTCTGTGAGTGAGTTACCATCACAATGGTCGTTCCTTCCGAATTCAGTTCCGTTAGCAAATCCATAACTTCCTTACCGTTTCTGGAATCAAGATTACCGGTAGGTTCATCGGCCAGTACAAGTTTGGGATTTGAAACGACGGCACGCGCAATTGCCACACGCTGCTGCTGACCACCGGACAGCTGTTGAGGGAAATGCTGGGCACGGTGACTGATATTCATCCGCTTCAGGATTTCCGTAACCCGCCGTTTCCGTTCGCCGGCTCCTATATTCAGATATTTCAGGGGAAGCTCCACATTCTCAAACACGTTCAGTTCATCAATCAGATTAAAACTCTGGAACACAAAACCGATGTTTCCTTTACGGAATCTCGTACGGTCCCGTTCCTTCAACTTAGCCACTTCCTGTCCCATCAGTTCATAACTTCCGCCCGAAGGATTGTCAAGCAGTCCCAGAATATTCAGCAAAGTAGACTTGCCACACCCGGAAGGTCCCATGATGGCTACAAATTCACCTTCCTTGATTTCGAAGGACACACCGTTCAATGCTGTTGTTTCAATTTCTTCTGTACGGAAAATTTTACTAAGATCTGTTACTTTAATCATAATTGTCATTTTATTAATTCGTTCTACATTATTCATTTTTCAAAGCGTTCACCGGATTAGTATTTATGAGCCTGATCATCTGCCAGCTGATGGAAAGAATGGCCACCAAAAGCATTACTGCCACAGCAGCCCCATATACATAAACCGGATTGTCTATCCTGTAATTATATCCTTCAAGCCATTTGTCTGCTGCCATCCATGCCACCGGTAATGCTACAACCAGCGATATTCCCACTGACTTCAGGAAACCGGCTGATGTCTCAACAAAGAGTTGTAACCTGCTGCTTCCCATCACTTTTCTCAAAGCTGCCTCACGGGCATGCTGACGAGCATAATAGGTACTCATGGCAAACATGGCCAAAATGGTAAGCAGAAGAGTAAGCAACGTAAATATTGCCAGCAATTTTAAATTCCGGTTCTCCGTATCATACAGACTGAAATTCATCTCATTAAAAGTACGTACACTGATTTCATCCTCTGAAAAGCCCTTGTTGCGATAAAAAGCCTTGATTTCATCAACTGCCTGGTTCTCGTCTCCGGCCACTTTTACGACCAGGCTTCGCAGAACCCGGAAATCTTCTTCTTTTTCCATTTCCATGATCCAGGCCAGATTCAGAAAACCATTTCTTTCACTGCTTTCAGATGTTCCTTTCTGATAGTCCTTTATAATTCCACAAACGGGAATATAACTCCCATTATCGAAATCAATCTGAGTACAGTCGTAATCCAGGCCGAGTGCACGCATCGTTGATTCCGGAAGCCACGCACTATATCCAAGAGGTTCTCCAGTTTTGCGTAAAACTTTAAATCCCAGAATATCAAATGCTGCTTGGTTACCAAAATATACATCAAATTTACAATCAACACCATTTATCCTGAAGGATGTCCCCGAAATACCCAAAGTCATCGGTTCAAACTGTACCCATCCGGTTTTCTCCACACAGGCCAGAGACTTCAATTCTTCCACATGATAATCGGAAAGCTTACTTGCATTCTGTATGCAGATTCTGTTATCTCTCTCATATCCCATAGGTTTGTCTGTCATGTGCTTCAACTGAATAAACATCACAACTGCAAGAACCAGAGTAATAAAAGCGACCCCACTCTGAAAGCCGACCAGAATTTTTCCAAGAGTCATTTTACTGGCTCGGGCAAAATTTCCGCGTACCACATCAATCGGCTTGTAACCAGAAACAAGCAAAGCAGGAATTATACCGGATAAAAGTGACAATAATACCAGCATTGAGACCATGAAAAGCAATCCAGTCCTGCCCATATTCCGAAAAGGATCCACGTTCTTTCCAATCAGTTCACTGAGATTCGGAGAAACAAGATATACCAGCAACAGAGCCAATGTAAATGAGAACAGTGTCAGAATAAATGATTCAGCAATATATCGGGCTATGATTCCAGTCCGTTGAGTTCCCAGCAAACGCCTTGATGCCATTTCCTTGGCACGAAAACCCGTCTGAGCTACCGTAAGTGAGATATAATTCAAAACGGCAAAGAACAGAAGAAACAGTCCGGCAGCGACAAAAAGGCTCACAAAATCAGCTTTCACAACTCCCTCAAAAGGAATCGTTGTTTCCACGCCACAAGAATTTATCTCACTGAAAGGTGTAAGAATAAATTCCTTACAGATACCATGCAGATAAAGAAAGTCCTCTTTATTCACAACAGCCGACATCCTCTTCTCCAGTTCCCTGACATCAGCTCCTTCTGCCAGTTGCATAAAAGTCAGTGTAGAACCGTTTCCGTTTTTAACCAAAGGGCTGTCAATATCTTCCAGCAAGTCTATCCGATAGACAATCTCAGGGGCATAGAAAATGGTATGCTGGAAATCACTGAACACTCCGGTCACATTGAGATCAATCGTACTTTTATCAATTTCAATCCGGATCAGTTTGCCAATAGGATCTTCCCCTTTACCGAAGACCTTATTGGCAAAGGTTCGCGACACGACGACTGAATTTTTTTCCTTCAGTACAGTTTCCGGAGTACCGGATTCAAGGGGAAACGGGAAAAAACGGAAGAAATTTTCATCCACAAGTGCTGCTTTCTGACGGTCGGCATAATCACCCGCCTGAAGAGTCATCTTTGTTCCACCTAAAATATGATTATTCATCAGCCTGCACATGTCCTTCACTTCCGGAAACTTTCCCTCAAGCTGTTCTTTCAGCGTAGCGCATCCAAACAGCTGGCTTTCCGAATGAGCAACATAGACATTGCCCTGTTTTTTTATTTCCAGGTCTGCACTGTATTCACCGATGACAAACGAACCAATGAAAACTACAAATGCAATGGCAACGGCCATTCCCACTACTTCAATGGCAGTATACAGTTTGTTTCTTAATAAAAATCTGAAATAACTTTTCATTTTCCATTCCTTTTTTATCGTTTCAATATCAGGCAATCATTGTCTCCCAAATTATCATAACCGGAAGTAATCACCTCCTCACCCGGCTCAAGCCCTTCCAGTACCTCGTAATACTGAGGATTTTGCCTTCCGATACGGATTTCCCTCTTATAGGCTTTCGAGCCATCTTCGGTTACGACATAAATCCAACGCCCACCGGTTTTCTGATAAAAAGTGCCCCGGGGAATCATTACCGCTTCCTCCGGCTGTCCTAACTGCAAGTTCAGACTATACGTCTGTCCGGTACGGATATTTTCCGGAAGTGTGCCGTCGAATTTGAAATCGGCCTTGAATTTACCGTCTCTCACCTCCGGATAGACTTTCCGGATCACAGCCTGATATGATTCATCCTGACGTTCAAACTGAGCCTCCAATCCGGGCATTACCCGGTCGATGTAATGTTCATCAATCTGAGCCTCGATTTTATAACTACTCAGGTTATTGATCTGTCCGATCTTCATGCCGGAAGAAACGGACTGCCCCAGAACGACATCCAGCAGTCCCAGCTCGCCGTCTATGGGTGCCGTAAGAATCAGATGTTCCTTGCGACGGCGGATCATCTGCATGTTCACCCGCATGTTACTCAGACTTTCCTGCATCTGCTTCACCTGAATATTCCGGTACAGACTGTCCTGAACGGCCCGGTTCTTCACCAGTTCCAGCCGGCTTTTCGCCAGATCATAGTCCTCTTCTGCCCGCAGATATTCTTCCCTGGCAATCAGCTCTTCCTGATAAAGCTGCTTCTGGGCTTCATAGGCCCGGCGGTTCCGCTTGACATCTGTTTCCAGCTGCAACATTTCCTGATGTACACTCAGTTTTTCCTGCTCCATGGAAATCAGCGTATTCCGCAACAGGTTTTCCTTCTCGGCCAGATCTGCTTCTGAGTTCAGAATCTGCATATCCAGATTTTCGTTCTTCAGCTCCAGGATCTTATCGCCAGCTTTAACCTGCGCTCCTTCTTCCAGAAAAATCTCATGTACGACTCCCGACTCCAGCGGACTGACCTGAATGGTCGTCATCGGCTGTACCTGCCCGCTCACCCGGATATAATCGTTGAACTCACCCGAAATCACTTCACTGACCGTAAGCGTGTCAGCATTAACCCGAAAGGTACGCAAGTCGCTCCGCAACAGGAGATAAGCTACAAAGACAACCACCAGTCCCCCCAGCCAGTAAGGAAGTTTCTTTTTACTGAACAATTGTGCTATTCCTTTTTTTGATTCTATTTTCCGATCCATAAGTATCTGTGTTTTATTGATTCAAATAACTGATTCCCTGATAATACTTGACTACGCTGCTTTTCAGCAGATACTGGAAACGGGCATTCAGCAGTTCTGCCTGTGCATTCAGATAATCATTCAGGACTGTCCGGAATTCTATCGGAGAAATCAGTCCCTGCATCAGCTTTTTCTCATTCAGGCGATAGGCCTCTTCCTGTACCATCGAGCGTTTCTCTGCCTGAAAGAATGCAGCCAGAGCTCCCTGACTGTCCTGTGCAGCCCGGGTTACTTCCGACTCAATATCGTGTAAAGTCTGTTCATACTCGGCCTGCATACGCCGCAGACCGTTCTTCTTTTTAGACAGGCTGGAGAAACGGGAAAGCCGGTCGTACAAAGGAAACGACAAACTCAACTGAACATATTCACCTCCGTTGTTCCGGAATTGGGAAGCAAAAGGAACTGCTGTATAATCCGTCCGCCCGGGATAAGTATAATAGCTGGTCGACCATCCCCCGCTCAGTGACAGAGAAGGAAGAAACTGCCAGCGGGCTGTTTTCAGTTCATAACGGGCCTGCTCCATCTTTCCTTTGGCAATGCGGGCTGAAGGATGATTCTCACGGGCAAATCCGGCTATTTCCGCCACCGACTCCAGGCAGTTATCTGTTCCGGTAAACGGTTCCTTTACTGCCGACATATCTACAGCCAGTGTATCTTCCATCGGCCAGAGCATCAGAGCTTTCAGGGAAAGCAAGGCATCTTCCCGCTGGTTCATGGAATTGATCAGCTGATATTCCCGGTCAGCCAGATCCGCTTCCATCTGCACCACATCGGCACGTCCCTTCTGTCCGAGCTCCAGTTTTCTCCTTACCAGAGTTACGTTTTCACGGGCTTCCTCTATCCGTGATTTCATTACAGCTACCATCTGGGAATGGAACAATACATTATAGTAAGCTTCCATCACAGCCAGACAGATTTCATCCTCAACTTTCTGTTCTTCGGAAATCCCCATCTTCACAGCAATGTTGGAAATCCGGATGTTGTTCAAGGCAGAAAAGCCATCAAACAAAGTAATGCTTCCACTGACCGAATAACCATTGTTAAAGGAAGTGCTGCTGATGTAAGTATTTGTTTCCGGATCGACTGCACGCCCGAAGTTACTGTAAGCATAAGTTCCCGCAGAAACGGTCGGAGTAAAAGCCTTCAGAATTGCATCCCTTCTTTCAATCAGCGCATCGGCATAAGAAGCGTCCTGTATGATTTTCTTCGTGGAATGTGCCACTGCATATTCCATGCAGGCATGCAGTGACAAAGGTTCCTGTGCCATCACTGCCGCACTCAGCCCCATTCCTATTGTCCAAATCATTATTTTTCTTTTCATCATATGTCCATTTTCTACCTTACAGAAAACAACGACCGTGCCAGAAATATAATCTGCTGATCATCGGAAGATTATAATTTCTGGCACGGTCTGCAAGTGTAACGAAACTTTACAGTTGTGTAAAATAGATTAACGGATCATCATCCAACAGGCCCAATAATCTGACAGGAAACCGGAGAACAAATGAAAGGCCTCGGACTTTTTTAAAAACGTCGGGACGTTTTAAGCAAAAGAATTCGGGCTTTTAATGAAAACGCCGAAACGTTTTTTCAAAGCCCGAAACATATTAGCCGACAATGATATGGGGAACAAATTCTGAAAGATTATCCGTTACCTCGGAACGGTTTTCGCGAATACCGATTCCCGCCGGCTCGCCCCCCACAATCCAGGAACCGATCACCGGATAACGGCCCTGATAGACGGTCGGTTCCACATATTGCTGATAAACATAAGCTCCTGTATTGTATTCCCCTTCCGTCTCCGGCAAGCGGATCCGCTCTTCCCAATCGTGAATCTCCAGCATACTTACATTATGTCCTTCGCGTGAAAAGACAGGCTTCTTGCAATATAAGCCAGACTGGGGACGGGACAGGTAACAAGGCAGCACATAGGGAGAATCGGGAAACAGTTCGAACAGGGTACAAAGAATAGCCTTATTTGACATGACCAGCTTCCAGACAGGTTCAACCCACGTTACGTCAGCCAGACATCCGGCAGGACTTTCATCGGCCATCCATTCCCAGGGATACAATTTAAAGCAACGCTTCACTACATCTCCGCTGGGATCATGAAAAATGCCGTCTTGCAGGTCCAGATCATTCATATCGAGTACACGGGTCGAAAAGCCCGCTTCCATGGCCGTACTGGCCAGATATTGCAGCGTGCCCGTATCTTCTGAGTTATCCAGCACACCGGCAAAATGTATCGCTCCTCCTTCCGGGAAAATATCCTTCCACGATTGCACCAGTCCTTCGTGAATGCCGTTGTACTGGTCATACTGCGGACAGACATCTTCCTTCCACTGCCACTGGATCACGGATGCTTCCAGCAAGGAAGTCGGTGTATCGGCATTAAACTCCAGAATCTTCGGAATTCCGTTCCGGTCGAGCAGAAAATCAAAACGGCCATAAAGACTGAGTTCATCGGCATCCCAGGAATCACGGATCCGCTCGCATACTTCACGAGGCAATCCGAGCGCACGTTCCATCCACTCCGGCTTTTCTTCTATCAGATAAGCAGCAGCCTCACAATACATCCGGTAAGCCTCAGCAGTAGCCGTTTCCAGCTGCTCTATCTCACGGGCCGTAAAATGATAACATGCTTCCTCGCGCCAGTAATCGCCATGGAAATCAAATCCCAAAGCTTCAATTTTCTCCCGATAGCCGGAACGGGGTACAACAGGTACTCTCTCCATACATACTCCTTTCCTTATGCATGCACACTGCCCGAACGATGCGTTGTGCCGAACACCTTTCCGCTGGATTTCGCACCCGAAGCTGCCGACGTGCGTACCTTGACGCCCTCAGGAGCATGAACACGAGTTCCGTTTGCATCGGTCCACGAACCGGACTTGGGATAATAGTAATGAGTCGTGGTCAGGCCATTGGCCAGAGAAGGCATCAAAGCCCAACGCATCAGCATGGCATTGTAAATCCAGCTGTTTCCCTGTGCATCCCGGTATTCCTCCTGATCCTTCGGATTCTCGGGGAGTTCGGTTTTCTGTGTACATCCGGCAAGAGCCATCAGACACATTGCCGCAACCAAAAAGTGTTTCTTGTCCATTCAGTCATTTTTTTATTCTCCGGACAAAAATAAGGAAATTTCGTCAAACCCTGAGTTTCCGGCAGAAAACTTTGCCTCTTTACAAAAAACTTTCTTTCTTTGTATACATAAATCATTTTTATTCTGAACGACAATGAAAGGTATTGTTTTAGCCGGAGGTTCAGGCACGCGCCTTTACCCCATCACCAAAGGAGTTTCCAAGCAATTACTCCCCATCTTCGACAAGCCCATGATTTATTATCCGATATCGGTGCTGATGCTGGCCGGTATCCGCGAGATACTTATCATATCTACCCCGCACGACCTGCCGGGATTCCGCCGGCTGCTGGGCGACGGCAGTGACTTCGGCGTACGCTTTGAATATGCAGAGCAGCCCTCTCCTGACGGACTGGCACAGGCTTTCCTCATCGGAGAACAGTTCATCGGCAATGATGCAGCCTGTCTGGTTCTGGGCGACAACATCTTCCACGGCAACAGCTTCACCGTCATGCTGCGCGAAGCTGTCCGCATGGCTGAAGAAGAACAGAAAGCAACGGTATTCGGCTACTGGGTAAGTGACCCGGAACGCTACGGCGTAGCTGAATTTGACAAGGACGGCAACTGCCTGTCCATCGAAGAAAAGCCGCAGCACCCCAAATCAAACTATGCGGTAACCGGACTGTATTTCTATCCGAACAAGGTCGTGGAAGTAGCCAAAAGTATCAAACCTTCGGCACGCGGCGAACTGGAAATCACTTCGGTCAACCAGCGTTTCCTGGCCGACGGCGAACTGAAGGTACAGACACTGGGACGCGGCTTTGCCTGGCTGGATACGGGTACGCACGACTCACTGGCCGAAGCATCCACTTATATCGAAGTGATCGAGAAACGGCAGGGACTGAAAGTGGCCTGTCTGGAGGGAATCGCCTACCGGAAAGGATGGATTACCGCAGAAAAAATGCGCGAGCTGGCTCAGCCTATGCTGAAAAACCAGTATGGACAATACCTGCTGAAAGTGATTGATGAACTAAAACATACAGACAAACCTAATCTGGATTAACAGAATGAATATTATCAAAACCTCTATCGAAGGCCCTCTTATCCTGGAGCCCAGAATCTTCAGAGATGACCGCGGATACTTTTTTGAATCTTTTTCCCAGCGCACTTTTAATGAAGAGGTACGCGAAATCCATTTCGTACAGGACAATGAAAGCAAATCGTCTTACGGAGTAGTGCGCGGACTTCATTTCCAGAAGCCACCTTTCACACAAAGCAAGCTGGTTCGTGTCATTCAGGGCGCCGTACTTGATGTAGCTGTTGATATACGTCGCGGATCTCCTACTTTCGGCCAGTACGTGAAAGTGGAACTCACGGGAGAAAACCACCGTCAATTCTTCGTTCCACGCGGATTTGCCCACGGTTTCAGCGTACTGACAGACGAAGTGGTCTTCCAGTATAAATGCGACAACTTCTATGCACCTCAAAGCGAAGGTGCCATTGCATGGGATGATCCCGATCTGGGTATTGACTGGCAGATACCCGCAGACAAGGTCATTCTCTCGGAAAAAGACAAACATCATCCCCGTCTGAAAGATGCGGAATGGTTGTTTGACTGGAACGAGAATCTCTATTAAAGACCGGCCGAGCGCAACTATTATACATTGCCCGCAACGCAAAATCCCCTTGTTCCTGTTCTCAAACTGTATTTCCAGAATCCTGTAAATCGAATTCGGAGATACAGCTTCAGCAACAAAACCGGAACAAGGGGATTCTTATAACTGACAACCTGATATTATTTCTTCATCTTCAATTCATACAAGTCGTTGCGACGGTCGCGCAAATTGCGCACGCTTCCATACGTATGCAGTTCATTCAGCAAATCAAGATCCACATCTGATACAAGAATCATTTCCGTATTAGGCGTGGCTTCAGCACGTTTTCCGTCAGTCGGGAAACCAAAATCGCAAGGAGTAAACACACCGGACTGAGCATATTGGATATCCATATTATGCACGCGAGGCAAGTTTCCGACACTTCCGGCAATGACTACAAAGCATTCGTTTTCGATTGCACGGGCCTGAGCGCAGACACGTACCCGGGAATAGCCGTTCTGTGTATCGGTAAGGAACGGAACAAACAGAATCTGCATACCCTGATCAGCCATCAGACGGGACAGTTCCGGGAATTCCACATCGTAACAGATCAGAACACCAATCTTGGCGCAATCCGTATCGAAAGTCTTCACCATGCGTCCTCCGCTCAATCCCCAGCTCTTCACTTCGTCCGGAGTGACATGTACTTTTTCATACATTTCATAGGATCCGTCACGACGGCACAGGAAACCGACATTATACAAGCCATTGTCTTCTGCCTTTACATACGGCATACTGCCGGTAATGATATTAATGTTATGCTTGATTGCCAGATTGATAAAACGATCGCGAATTTCTTCGGTGTACTGAGCCAAGGCACGAATGGACTGAGCCTCCCCCATGTGATTGAACTTCGCCATCAGCGGCGCATTGAAATATTCGGGGAAAAGCACAAAATCGCTCTTATAACCGGACACCGCATCAATAAAGAACTCTACCTGTTCGAACACGTCATCAAGAGTCTGATAGGAACGCATCTGCCACTGGACAAGTCCCACACGCACGGTTGTCTTCTTGTCTACATACGAATCTGTAGGCGGCTGATAATAGATGTTATCCCACTGAAGCAGTGTTGCACAATGCTTGGACTCCTCATCATTAGGCAAATAATTGCGCATCACACGGCGTACGTGGAAATCATTGGAGAGCTGGAAAGTCAGAACCGGATCATAGATTTCACGGGAACGTACCTTTTCGATATATTCCTTGGGGCGCATCGTATCGGCATATTTATAATAATTCGGAATACGCCCGCCAAACATGATCGCCTTCAGATTCAACTTCTCACAAAGTTCCTTGCGATATTCGTACATACGGCGTGCCAGACGCAGTCCCCGGTAATCGGGATGGATAAATACTTCTATGCCATACAGGATGTTTCCCTTAGGGTTGTGCGTATTAAAGGTTTCATTGCCGGTTACTTTGGCGTAGGTGTGATCTCCCTTTACCATATCGTAATCTACGATAATGGAAAGTGCACAACCGACAATCTTGTCATCGACAACAGTTACAATCTGTCCTTCAGGGAAAATAGTGATCAACGTCTTGATTTGTTCTCTGGTCCAGAACACATCCTTGTCCGCATACACGCGGGTAAACGACTGAGCCAGCTGGGCATAGTCGTCCATCTGCAGGTTACGGACTTCTACTTTATTAATTTTTTGTATCGGTTCCATGTGTCTACAGTTTAAGTTTTCTGCCCGCAAAAGTACGATTAATATTTATTGCCTGTCCTCCGAAAGGCAAATTTCTCTGTCTTTATCCCCAAAACAAGATAAAAAAGTCCCGTTCTCAGCTCCATACAAGGTAGAACTGAAAACGGGACCTTATACTTTCTTCGAAATGAATGACCGGAAGAATCAGAACAAAACCTGAATCAACAGCAGGCCTACCAGGATTGCTACAATGGTTGACACCAGTCCGGGCATCATAAAAGAATGGTTCAGAATATATTTACCAATCCGTGTTGTTCCTGTCCGGTCAAAGTTGATGGCTGCAACGACTGTCGGATAGTTAGGAATAAAGAAATAACCATTTACCGCAGGAAACAAAGCTATAAGCAATAACGGCGAAATACCTAAGGCAATACCCAGAGGAACCACCGCGCGAATGGTCGCAGCCTGGCTATACAACAAAATGGACATCACAAACAGAGCCACACCAAACAGCCAGGGCATGCTTTGAACGACTTGTTCTATCGAGCCTTTCAGCTGCTCCAGGTTACCGGCAATAAATGTATCTCCCATCCAGGCAATACCAAATATAGCAATCACCGCCTGCATACCTGCCGGGAATATATTTCCTTGTACAGCCTTGATTCCATCAATGCGGCATACCAAAAGAATAACAGCTGCCGTACTAAGCATGATAATTTCAATAATAGAAGGCATATTGAGCATGGTTACTTGTCCGTTTACTTCAAAACTGGGACGAAGCGAATCGATGGAACCAAACAACACTATTAAAAATGTAGCGAAAAGAAAGATCAGCACGGAAATCCGTGCTTTAGAAAGATTCTCGATACGAGTACTTTCCTGTGTCACTTCCTCAATCATTCCTTCCTTCAACCGGCGCTGATATTCGGGATCATCCTCCAGTTCCTTACCGACCTTCATCGAACAGAAAGCGCCTACCAGCACACCGATCAATGTAGCAGGAACCGTAACCTTCAATATATCAAACAACGAAATGTCAAAGCCTGCCAGCAAGCCCAGCAAAGCTACCGTAGCGGCCGAAATCGGACTGGCTGTAATTGCCTGTTGCGATGCAATGACCGCAATGCCCAAAGGACGTTCAGGACGAATCTTTGTTTCACGGGCAACTTCCGCAATCACAGGAAGTACCGAATAGGCTATGTGACCCGTTCCTGCAATAAATGTAAACAGATAAGTAACGATCGGACTGAGAATAGTTACTTTAGCCGGATTACGCCGAAGAATATGTTCGGCTACTTTAACCATATATTCCAGACCACCCGCAGCCTGCATACATGAAGCTGCTGCAATCACGGCTGCAATCATCAGCATGACATCAATAGGCGGCGCCGTCGGTTGCAGACCAAACACAAAACTGAGGATGGCCAGGCCTACGCCTCCCATCACACCCAAACCAATGCCTCCCAAACGGGCACCAATAATAATGGCCACCAGGACCACAAGCAATTGTAAGAATAACACGAAAATAATTTTTTAAGATCTACAAAATGCAATAAAACCGTTGGCAAAGTTACGCTTTTTTCCGATATTCGCCAAAAGACATGCTTAACCAGATATTTAAATGCGTATGAACAAAATATGTCATCTTTTCGGTATTCAATATCCGATTATTCAAGGCGGAATGGCCTGGTGCAGCGGCTGGCGACTGGCATCTGCCGTAAGTAACGCCGGAGGACTGGGATTGCTGGGAGCGGGTTCCATGCATCCTGACACCCTGCGTGAGCATCTGCACAAATGCCGGCAGGCTACCGACAAGCCTTTTGGTGTGAATGTTCCACTGATGTATCCTGAAATAGAATCGATCATGCAGATTCTTGTAGAAGAGAATGTAAAAATCGTATTTACTTCTGCCGGAAGTCCGAAAACATGGACAGACTTTCTGCACGAACATGGAATGAAAGTCGTTCATGTTGTTTCCTCACTACGCTTCGCCATGAAATGTGAAGAAGTCGGAGTGGATGCCATTGTAGCTGAAGGATTCGAAGCCGGCGGTCACAATGGACGTGAAGAAACAACAACCATGTGTTTGATTCCTGCCATCCGGAAAATGTGTACCGTTCCGTTGATTGCTGCAGGTGGCATCGCCACCGGAGAAGGAATCCTTGCAGCAAGGGCCTTAGGCGCAGATGGAGTACAAATAGGAACCCGTTTTGCTCTCACCGAAGAAAGTTCAGCTCACTTTACTTTCAAGGACCGATGTCTGCGTCTGAATGAAGGAGATACCATCCTGACTTTAAAACAGCTTGCTCCTACCCGACTGGTTAAAAACGATTTCTATCATCAGATTGAAGAAGCAGAACAAAGAGGAGCCTCAATTGATGAATTACGGAATATTTTGGGAAGAGGACGCGCAAAGAAAGGAATTTTCGAAGGGGATATCTTTGATGGCGAACTGGAAATCGGACAAATAGCTTCACTGATCAAACGGTTGCAACCTGTAGACGAAGTCATGAAAGAATTGATTTCAGACTATAATGAAGCTCTACGGCGAATGCAGGATACACTCCCTTTATAAATAAATCTTAAGCTTAATCATCTTAAAAGACAAAAGAAAGAGACATATCAGCCTTTGCACAGGTGCTGATATGCCTCCTTATTCTTACTTCACACCTCAATAATCAGGCAGGTACTCATGATTCCATAGCCACTTTACCGGTTACGGGTCAGATAAAGCTGATGGTCAATGACCGACGGCAATTCTTCCTGGTAATGGGTTACCATAATCAACGTCTTGCCCTCACGCTCACAAAATGTTTCAATCACATCCTTGGCCAGGCGACGGTTCCGCATGTCAAGTCCGTGAAGAGGCTCATCAAGCACCAACAGCTCCGGATCCTTCACAAAAGCACGAGCCAACAGAACCAGACGCTGTTCTCCACTCGACAATTGCAGAAAACTACGGTCTTTCAAATCCGCTATACCAAATACATCCATCCACATCTCGCAAATTTCCCGGTCGCATTCACGAGGTTTCCGGTAAAGCCCTATTGAATCATATAATCCACTGGCCACAATATCAATAGCCGGCAGGTTCTTCGAATAAGCCCGGTGCATTTCAGGACTGACATAACCGATATGTTTTTTAATTTCCCAAATACTTTCACCGCTTCCCCGTTTACGGCCAAACAAGGATATGGCACAGGCATAACTTTGTGGATTATCAGCACACACCAGACTCAGCAACGTAGATTTCCCTGCACCGTTTTCACCGCTTAAAGCCCACTTCTCACCGCATTTCACCGTCCAGTCCAACTCTTTCAGAATGGTACGTTCTCCATATCGGATACTTACCTTATCCAGTTCCACCACCCGATCTGCATGATAAAGCCCTTCAGCGTAAGGAAGTTCCAGTATCTTCTTCCGCTTTTCTTCCGACAGTACATGGGCAGGAATCTTCTCTATCTGACTCAGATACTCCTGCAATGTTATCTTGTCTCCACAGACACGATCTGCCACCGGCACGACATGTGTAATAAAGGAAGGTATATCATCGGTTTTCGACAGAACCAGAATCACCTGAAGAGAAGTACGTTCCGTCAGTTCTTTCAGCAACTGGTGCAGTTGTTCCCGTGTCTGAACATCCAGTCCGATAAAAGGATTGTCCATGATCAGTACCCGAGGATCACTCAATAAGGTTTTCGTCAACTGAAACTTCCGAAGCTCGCCGCTGGAAAGCAGAATGATATGCTTGTCCAGCATCGGTCCTATATGAAACAAATCATACAATGCCTGACGCAGAACTTCATTCTTCGCAGCAGGCAAAAGATCACGTACCAAAGGAGTATCATCCAGGTCATGTGCATTCCACCGCTGCTGGTAATAATAATTCCCGTCCGCATCGCCATAAGAATCACGAAAAGTGATACATTTGATATTATCAGATGCCAAAGGAGAGGAAGATGGGGAGAAATCATACTTTACTTCATTCATCAGCAATGGATAACGTCCCGTGAGCGTATCAATTAATAAACTTTTTCCTGCTCCGTTAGCTCCGACAACTGCTATATGTTCACCTGCAGCAAAACGCAGATTCAACGGTTCTTTCATCCGATACATGGGATGACGAGCAACTCCATTCTCAACAGATATCGTATATTGCATAACTTTCTTTTATTGATGCATAATCAGGGCTGAACGGGGAGCTACACTTATATCGCCTCCCGAAACCAGTCCCAATCCATTATTTAAATCTATTTTCCCGTCCCGGCACACAACCCGGTATTTTCCTTCCGGAACCGTTACCCGCACGGCTTCCGGACGTGCATTCAGAATAACTGTTATATTCGACCATGAATCTCCGCAGGGTTCTCCTTTCAGCCGAAAAGCAATGACATTGCTGACAGGCATCTTCAAAAACTCCATATACTGACGAACCAGCCCAGCCCGTCCCATACGGAAAGCCGGATGTGCCTTGCGCATAACTATCAGTTCCCTTACATAATCAAAGACATCACGATTCTGTGTTTTCTTCTGCCAGTCAATAGCATTTATCTCATCCGAAGCATTATAAGGATTACCGTTACCTCTTCTGTCGCGCATGATCTCGTCGCCGGCAAACAGAAAAGGTATTCCCTGAGAAGTCAGTACAGCTGTTTCTGTCAGTTTCAGCATGGCTTTCCATTCCTCAGAAGAAGCTTTTGGCATTGTCTCTTTCAAATAGTCTGTTATGCAAAGCCCATCATGACAACTGGCATAACTGATAAACTGAGTTGGTTCGCCAGCCCATACCGCCGGTCCCTGATAGGCCGAATCAGGAACTAACTGCGGATGTTCTACTCCACCTGCCAATCCGAACCGGATACCATCCTCATACCCAGAACGACCACAAACAAAGGTTCCTTTTCCCTCATAACCATGTCCACGCAAACTGTCCCGGAATTCATCACTGAATGCTGCAATGCCCGGCAGTTGACGCATGTTATTCTTCATGGCTGCCAATTCCAAAGAAATCTGGGGAGGCTCAGCTGCCCATCCTTCTCCTCCTATATATATAGTAGGATCAATGGCATCCAATGCTGAACGGACAGCCTTCATCGTTTCTATATCATGCAAGCCCATCAAATCAAAACGAAAACCGTCTACATGATACTCCCGCACCCAGTAACAGACCGACTCGACAATGAACCGGCGCATCATGGCCCGTTCACTGGCTGTCTCGTTTCCACATCCCGAACCATTAGCAGGTTTACCCTCCTGGTTCAAGCGATAAAAATATCCGGGTACCGTACGGTCAAAAATACTCCCTTCAATCGTTGAGGTATGATTATAAACCACATCCATAATAACCCGAATTCCTGCCTGATGAAGAGCCATCACCATTTCCTTGAATTCGCGGATTCGCGTTTCGGGAGTATAAGGATCTGTCGAATAAGACCCTTCAGGTACATTATAGTTTTTCGGATCATATCCCCAATTATACTGAGGAACATCCAATCTGGTTTCATCAACAGAAGAAAAGTCAAAGGAAGGCATCAACTGCACATGCGTAACTCCCAATTCCTGCAAATGGTCTATTCCGGTTTTCTCGCCCTGAAAAGTATGTGTACCCCCTTCTGTCAGCGCCAGGAACTTGCCACGATTCTGTATACCGGAAACAGTATCAACCGAAAAATCACGATGGTGCATTTCATAAACCACCATATCTGCAAAGCTTTTCAGAGACGGCCTTTTATCCTGCAACCATCCTTCAGGATCAGTTGAACGCATATCAACTACCGCAGCGCGATCTCCGTTCACCCCGACAGCCTTCGCCATTAATCCTGGAGTATCGCCCTGCCAGTCCTCCCCCACACGAACATTAAACGCATAGAATTTACCTTTCAGATCTCCTTCGACCGTTACCGACCACATGCCTTTTTCACCGGCTTCCATTGAGACCATACGATAAGCAGATCCACCCTTCCCGGCTTCATACAGCAGAACTTTTACTTCAGTAGCTGTAGGAGCCCATAAAGAAAACCGGGTTGCTTCCGGTGAATAATTCATTTCTTCCCATTCACCTTCGTATACCGGATAATCATCAAACGACGTGTATGTCTTCTCATGCGCGGAATTACATCCCATTGCAGCAAGCATTGACAACACGATCAAATGCTTTACTTTCATAGTCTTCCTTTATTTCTTAACCTTATCTGGATTTTTGGCTATATAATCTTTCCAACTGGAATAAGCTTTCGGCAGTTCGGGACGTCCCATCTGCAAATAATGACAATAAGCAGCGGCAAGAGCATCAGTCGCATCCATAAAAGGCCCCATTTCAGAGGCCGGGATGTGCAACATACGCTTCAGCATATCTGCAACCTGCTCCTTGCTGGCTTGCCCGTTACCGGTGATTGCCATTTTGATCTTCAAAGGTGCATATTCGGTAACGGGAATATCCCGACACAAAGCTGCTACGATGGCTACTCCCTGCGCACGCCCCAATTTTAACATGGACTGTACATTTTTCCCGAAAAACGGGGCCTCAATAGCCAGTTCATCCGGTAAAAACGATGTGATGACCCCCTGTACACGTTCGTAAATATGTTTCAGTTTCAAATAAGGATCACTACACTTGCGCAGATCAATTACGCCTAAAGTCATAACTTGCGGACGTGTACCCGTAACCTTCAGGACCCCATATCCCATAATATTGGTTCCCGGGTCAATCCCCAAAATAATCTTCTCCTTTACCGGCTGTATCACTTGATTACCTCCATCAACGTTGGAAAGCCTATCACTTTATCTTTAAATATCTTCAGCATTTCTTCATTCAGTCTGGCGCCCTGACGAGTATGCCAGCGATGCAATGCCGCACTGTCTTCTACTTCCCACTGTAAAGAAAAGCACTCACTGTCATCTTCTTTATGGCTCAGAATATGTAAGATCCGTGGATTCTTCAACTCTCCGGACTGTTCGATTTCCGGTATATAACACTCATTCAGCCAGATGACAAAATTACGTGCATCAGCTGTCGTAACATGATAAGTTGTATTGTATATCAACATATATTACCTTATTTAATAACATTGCAAAGCTACTTAAAATTCAACAATTGACAACTGATAATATTCAATTCTTCTATCCAATTCCGCTTCTGTATCTGTTTTTTTATTAATTTTGCGCACATTAACACGAATTGTGTGCAAAACCAATGGAAATACAAGACAGTTTTATACAACTTATTGAGCAAAGTATCCGGAAGAACTGGGATCGAAGCGCTCTGACAGACTACAAGGGAGCTACCTTACAATATAAAGACGTAGCACGGAAAATAGAAAAAATGCATATCCTGTTCCAACATGCAGGAATCCAACCAGGGGATAAAATAGCACTTTGCGGCCGCAACAGCGCCAACTGGGGAGCCACCTTCCTGGGTGTCATCACCTACGGAGCCGTCGCCGTTCCTATTCTCCACGAATTCAAGGCAGACAATGTCCATAACATCGTAAACCATTCTGAAGCACGAATGCTCTTTGTCGGTGACCAGGTGTGGGAAAACTTCAACGAAGCAGCCATGCCTCATCTGGAAGGTATCATCGAACTGAAGAATTTTGATCTGGTTGTATCCCGGTCCAAACAATTATCCTATGCACGAGAACACCTGAACGAAGAATTCGGGAAAAAATATCCCTGCAGATTCCGTGCAGAACAAGTATCTTACCGGCGTGAATCACCGGAAGAGCTGGCAGTCATTAATTATACTTCAGGTACAACAGGCTATTCCAAGGGAGTAATGCTCCCCTATCGCAGCATCCTTTCCAACGTGGTTCACATTGATAATAAGGTAGGGCTGAAAGCCGGCGACCGCATTGTTTCCATGCTCCCGCTGGGACATATATTCGGACTGGTGTTCGACTTCCTTTACGGCATTACCGCCGGAGCACATTTATGGTTCCTCACCCGTATGCCTTCTCCTAAAATCATTGCAGAATCGTTTACGGAAATACGTCCCCGCATCATCGCATGCGTTCCTCTGATTGTAGAAAAAATCTTCAAGAAGAACATATTGCCGAAGGTAGACAACAAATTAGGAAAGTTATTACTCAACCTTCCCATCATCAGCGATAAGATCAAAGAAAACATCCGTCAGCAGGCCATGGAAGTGTTCGGAGGAAACTTCATTGAAATCGTCGTAGGCGGAGCTCCATTCAATGCAGAAGTAGAGGCATTCCTCCGTAAAATCAATTTCCCCTACACCATAGCATATGGTATGACAGAATGTGCTCCTCTTATCTGCCACAGCAGATGGGACGAAATCCAATATACATCCTGTGGAAAAACCGTAGCCAACATGGAAACACGTGTTTTGTCAGACGATCCGACACGTATTCCCGGCGAACTGGTATGCCGGGGTATGAACACCATGCTGGGATACTATAAGAATGAAAAGGCGACAGAAGAAACCATCAACAAAGAAGGATGGCTGCACACCGGTGATATGGCGATCAAAGACGAACAAGGCAATATCTATATCAAGGGACGTTGCAAGAATATGCTGCTGACAGCTTCAGGACAGAACATTTATCCGGAAGAAATTGAAGCGCGGTTAAACAACATGCCGTTTGTCAATGAATCACTGGTAATCTTGCAAAACAACAAACTGATTGCATTGGTATATCCGGACAATGAAGAAGCCTTCCAGCAGAACATGAATGCACACCAGCTGGAAGAAGCGATTGAAAACAACCGCATAGAACTGAACAGTCAGCTGCCGGCCTATGCACAAATTACCCGTATCAAGCTCTATCCGGAAGAGTTCGAGAAGACAGCGAAGAAAAGTATCAAGCGATATCTGTATCAGGATATCCGATAAATAGCAGAACGGTAAAGGAAAAAGCCCTTTCAGATGTTTGCTACTGCAACGTAATCTGAAAGGGCTTTTTCTTTACTTATTTCACAAAATGATATTCCGATTCATAATCCTTGTCGTCTACAACCACAACAAACTCATAACGGCACCGGTCATTCAAGACCCATTTGACATCTACAGTGAAATTATATACTTCAAAAGGACGAAGAGGAGGAAGCTTTTCTTTAAACAACACTTTGTATTTTCCATTCTCCTTATATTTCAAATATATATTCATTCTGCGGGAAGATACATCGCCCAGATTCTCAACGGTCATCTTTATACGCTTCTTATTGAGAAAATTCGCAAAGATCGGTTTACGTACAGACATCAGCGGATTATCCTTTAACTGAGGCAAACGCATATAACCGGCCACCTTTGTCCCGTCCTGCTTCTTTCCTGCCAGTTTCACGGCAAACTCGCCATGCGGGAAATCGTAGAAATCAGCGTAAAAGGTCAACAGCAGATCTTTGCCCTGAGGCTTGCTTTCCACCACAATACCTCCGCCTCCACGGTTCACTTCCAATGGTGAGCCAGCACGCAAGGTAGGCAAATCCAGATCCGTCAACGGATTAAAGCGGTCATTTCCCTTTACCAGAATCTCCAGCTTCTGAACAGCATCCGTGATCGGCTTTTTGTTTATCAACCTTACATCCAGATCCGGCTCCAGAGAGAAACTGACATTTCTTGAATGCATCTTTCCATCTTTCCGTACCTGGGTTACTTCCAGGTTCAGTTGAATTGCTTTTCCTTCTTCATTCTGCAGGACACTGGGACAGCCGTATACAACTTTTTCCAGGCCCAGACTGTCTGCACCCATCTTCATTACCTGCGAATAATCCAGCTTCGATTCAATCACCCAGTGCAAACCATCAAGCGAACGCATGTAGTAACATTGAGAATTCTCATGGTTTCCCAGCAACAAATGATACTGGACATTGTCCCGCCATACGACCCAGTCATCATAATCTGTTGCCACCAGCGGAAACACACCTTCGTCTGTCACTCCATTATAAGTAGAGACTCCGGACTGGCTTACCCAGACTCCTCCTTCCTGACTGACCATCAAAAATGAATTATCCTTCCGTCTGGCAAGGCTCCAGTGAGAAGAAGTCTTCACAGCCGGACGGTTCCGGCTATCAAAACCAAAGGTATGAAATGTCCAAAGTCCTTCCAGTGACTTGGCACTGTAATAGCCACCCTGAACAGAAATCATATAACTGTTATCTGCCAGTTTGAATACTTCCGGATGACACCCGGCACCAATGGAGCGCAACATTTTATAAGGGCCCTGAGGTTTTTCTGAAATAGCCTGATAGATCATTGAATCCGGCATCAATTTATCTTGACGGACTGAATCGGCTACCCAGCCGCTGACAAACAAATGATAACGTCCGTCTTCTCCCTGAATGATATCTCCACCACCAAAAGACAGCACACTGTCCGATATACATTCCGTTTTTGAGTCCTGCTGCATCCTGTCTACCAAAGATACATGCACAAAATTAGACTTATTCTCTTGGGCAAGACTTTCCCCCGGAAGGAATATTCCCACTAAAAGCCCGAGAATCAATAGTAATTTAGTCATTTCTTATTTTTAGTTATTATGCCTATTCATAAAAATCCGTTAAAGATAGCAAGAAGTGCAGAATTGAAACACAGATTTCAACGGATTAACGCATTTTTAATTTTAATTATTAAAACCGATAATCCAACCTTTATCCGTATATTTGTCCTCATCAAGTGTATTACAAAGCATACCATTATGGAACAGCATCCACAACTTTTAGTTTACAAAGCTTCGGCAGGTTCGGGAAAAACATTTACACTGGCCGTACAATACATCAAACTTCTGATCGAAGATACTTCAGCCTATCGGAAGATTCTGGCGGTTACCTTTACCAACAAGGCAACCACGGAAATGAAAAAACGTATCCTGTATCAGTTATACGGCATTGCAACCGCTTCCCCTGAATCGGAAGGCTATTTAAAGGAAATCCTGAAAACCTCCGGTAAATCCGTAGACGAAATCCGGCAGGCGGCCCGGACGGCCTTGAAAAACATCATCCATGATTACAGCCGTTTCCGCATTGAAACCATCGACTCGTTCTTTCAGTCGGTCATGCGCAACCTGTCACGGGAACTGGAACTGGGTGCAAACCTGAACATTGAGCTGAACAATACCGAAGTGCTCAGCGATGCTGTCGACTCCATGATTGAGAAACTGGACCGCCGTTCTCCGGTGCTTTACTGGCTGCTGGAGTATATCGAAGAACGGATTGCCGATGACAAACGGTGGAACGTATCAGGCGAAATCAAGAATTTCGGAAAAAACATTCTCAATGAGAGCTACATAGAGAAAGGCAACGGACTGAGAAACAAGCTTTCCCAGCCGCAGTTCATTCCCGAATACCGGAAGAAGCTGCAACTGATCCGCCAGGAAGCCCTGGAACAGATGAAAGGGTTCACCGAACATTTTCTGGAACTGCTTGAAGCCAACGGACTGACTCCGGCCGACCTGAAACGGGGCTCCAACGGCATTGCCAGCTATTTCAACAAGATCGCACGGGGAGAACTGGACGACAAGGTACGCAACAAAACCGTTGAAGACTGCCTGGAGGATGCGGCCGGATGGACTACCAAAACCTCCGCTTACCGGGACACGATCCGCTCGCTGGCAGAAAATGAACTGATTCCCCTGCTCACAGAAGCAGAGAAACTACGCCCGGCCAACAACATGCTGGTCAATTCATGCGACCTCTCCCTGCGCTATCTGAACAACCTGCGACTGCTCGCTCACATTGACGAAGAAGTGCGTATCCAGAACCAGAGCCACAACCGTTTCCTGCTTTCCGATACCAATGCCCTTCTTCACAGTCTCATCCGTGAAGGAGATGCCTCCTTTGTCTATGAAAAGATCGGCACAACCATCGACACGGTTATGATCGACGAGTTTCAGGACACCTCGCGTATGCAATGGGAAAACTTCCATTTGCTGTTACAGGAAAGCCTCGCACAAAAAGAAGGAAGTCTGATCGTCGGTGATATCAAACAGAGCATTTACCGGTGGCGAAACGGAGACTGGAAGATTCTGGCCGGGCTGGGAAATGATCCGAGTTTCCGGATCAGGGAATGCAGTCTGGGAACCAACTGGCGCAGTGAGGCCAACATCATCCGCTTCAACAACGGACTGTTCACGGCAGCCTGTCAGGTTCTGAACGACCGCTACGAAGCTGAACAGGGCGATCCGTGTACCCAGCTGCTTGATGCTTACAGTGACGTATGCCAGCAGACAGCCCGGAAAGACGAAAAAGGTTACATCAAACTGACATTCCTGCCCGACAACAAGGAAGAGCCTTATGCCGAAACCATGCTGCAACAACTGGCAGAAGAAACCGATGCCCTGATCCGGAAGGGTATACAGACCAAGGACATTGCCATCCTGGTCCGCAAGAACAAAACGATTCCTGCCATTGCCGATTACTTCGACAAGCATACCCCCTACCGCATTGTTTCTGACGAAGCGTTCCGGCTGAATGCCTCACTGGCCATCTGCATGATCATCGACGGGCTGCGTTTTCTGGCCATGCCCGATGATCTGATTGCCCAGGCGCGCCTGGCCGTAGCCTACCAGAACGAGATCCTGCATCAGGACATCAGCCTGAACACCATTCTTATCAATAAGGTTTCCGATTATCTCCCCGCGGGCTTCATGCTGCAATTGGAGGAACTGAAGCTGATGCCGCTCTATGAACTGATGGAAAAGCTCTTCATCCTTTTCAGCATGGAGCGGATCGAACATCAGGATGCCTACCTGTGTGCCTTCTATGATGCCGTGACGGAATACCAGCAGAAACATTCTTCTGAACTGACAGCTTTCCTGACTTACTGGGACGAAAAGCTGCACGAAAAGACCATTCCTTCGGGAGAAATCGAAGGAATCCGCATCCTGTCCATCCATAAGTCGAAAGGACTGGAATACCATACGGTACTGATCCCTTTCTGCGACTGGAAAATGGAAAACGAAACAAACAGTCACCTGATCTGGTGTTCCGTGGCAGGAACCGGAAAAGAAACAGACATCGCTCCGTTCAACGAGCTGGACATTGTTCCGGTAAACTATTCCTCAGCAATGGCCAATTCCATCTACCGGTCCAGCTATCTCGAAGAGCGGCTTCAGCTGTGGGTGGACAATCTGAACCTGCTGTATGTTGCCTTTACCCGTGCCTGCAAGAATCTGATCATCTGGGGTAAACAGAATCAGAAAGGAACTGTTTCCGAACTGTTGCAGGAGGCTCTGTTGCAGATGAAAGATCCCCCGATGCAGTACGAGGAAACAGACTCAGAGGAGGACAAGTCTTCCGCTCCTGACCTCTACGAATACGGTACACTCTGTCTCTCGGAACCGTCGGCGGAACAGGCTTCCGGCAACTGTCTGTCCGAACAGGCTGCAGGAATCCCCGTCCGGCTGGAATCCACGGAAACGGCTATCGAATTCCAGCAGTCCAACCGTTCGGCCGATTTCATCCGGGGAGAAGAAGAGGAAGAAGACAGTACCCAGTATATCCGGCAGGGAAGACTGCTGCACCAGGTTTTTGCTTCCATCCGCCAGGAATCCGACCTGCCCGAAGCCATCAGCCGGCTCCGGTTCGACGGTATTCTGGAATCGGCAGAACAGGAAAAACAGATCACCCGTCTGGCACAATGGGCCATGAACCATCCGAAAGTCAAGGACTGGTACAACGGAACCTGGGAACTCTTCAACGAATGCGCCATCCTTTTTACTGACGAAAACGGGCAGACCCAGACACGGCGTCCGGACCGGGTCATGATGAAAAACGGACAAGTCATCATCGTCGACTTCAAGTTCGGGAAAAAGAACGAAGCCTACAACCGTCAGGTACGCGAATACATGAATCTTCTTTCAGCTATGGGATATACACACGTGGAAGGCTTCCTGTGGTATGTCTTCAAGAATGAACTGGAAGAAATCGTCTAACTTCACAAAACAACAAGATATGGATACCTTTCTGAAACAAGTAGCACACGATCTCTATACGAAAACCAACGGGGACTTTGCCCATCTGGCCGTGGTCTTCCCGAACAAGCGTGCCAGTCTTTTCTTCAATGAATACCTGGCACAGGAAGCCGACCGTCCCATCTGGTCGCCCGCCTATGTCAGCATCAGCGAACTCTTCCGCCAGTCTTCCAGCCTGCAAGTGGGAGATCCCATCAAGCTCGTATGCGACCTTTACCGGGTGTTCCGCGAAGCAACCGGAAGCAAGGAAACGCTGGACGACTTTTATTTCTGGGGTGAGATGCTGATCAGCGATTTCGATGATGCCGACAAGAACCTGGCCGATACGGACGCTTTGTTCAGCAACCTCAGGGATCTGAACGCCCTGGCAGATGACTACGATTTTCTGGAAGAAGGCCAGAAAGAAGCCATCAGCCAGTTTTTCCATAACTTCTCCATCCATCAGGTGACGGAACTCAAACAACGCTTCATCTCGCTCTGGAATGTACTGGGAGAAGTATATACCCGATACAGACAAGTGCTGAGAGAACAGGGAATCGCATACGAAGGCATGCTCTACCGCGAAGTCATCGACCGGCTTGATGTCAGAACTCTTCCTTATCAGCGCTATGTGTTTGTGGGATTCAACGTGCTCAACAAAGTGGAACAGGAGCTGTTTCACCGCCTGAATGAAGCCGGGAAAGCCCTGTTCTACTGGGATTATGACAACTTCTATCTGGAGAAAACTCCCCATGAAGCCGGAGAATTCATCCGCCGGAACCTCCGCAATTTCCCCTCCGAACTCCCGGCTCCGGCTTTCAACAACCTGAACCGTCCGAAAGAGATCACCTACATCGAGTCGCCCACCGAGAACGGACAGGCACGTTACCTGCCGCAATGGATACGTACCAACCTGACAGAAGACGAGAAAGAAACGGCGGTTGTACTCTGCAACGAGTCCATGCTTCAGCCTGTTCTTCATTCCCTTCCGGAGAATGTCAGCCACCTCAACATCACGATGGGATTCCCGCTCTCGCAGACTCCTGCATACAGTTTTGTCAATGCCCTGATGGAACTTCATACCGCCGGCTACAATCCCAATAACGGCCGCTACCGCTTCGACGAAGTAATCAGCGTGCTGCGTCATCCGTACACCCGCCAGTTGTCTCCCGAGGCTGGAAAACTGGAAAAGGCACTGACTCAGGACAACCGCTTCTATCCGCTTCCGTCCGAACTGGAAAAAGACGAAGCCCTGGAACTCCTGTTCCAGCCCCGCGAAGGCAACCTGTCCCTGTGTATCATGCTTGCCGAAGCACTGAAGCGCATGGCAGCATGCTATCAGCAACAGGCCGCCTCGGCAGATGCAGCCTTCGACCAGCTTTACCGGGAAGCTCTGTTCAATGCCTTCACCCTGATCAACCGTTTCCACACGCTGACGGAAAGCGGAGAACTGCAAGTGCAGCCCGCCACCTTCAAGCGTCTGCTCACCCGTGTGATGTCGGCCGCCAGCATTCCGTTCCACGGCGAACCGGCCATCGGCATGCAGGTCATGGGAGTACTGGAAACCCGTAATCTGGATTTCCGCCATCTCATCATGCTGTCAGTCAATGAAGGGCAGCTTCCGAAAAGCGGCGGAGAGGCCTCTTTCATTCCCTATAATCTGCGTAAGGCATTCGGCATGACAACCATTGACCACAAGATCGCCGTTTATGCCTACTATTTCTACCGGCTGCTGCAACGTGCCGAGAAAGTCACACTGGTCTACAACACCTCCACCGACGGAATCAACCGGGGAGAAATGTCACGCTTCATGCTCCAGTTCCTGATCGAATGGGAATATCCCGTACGCCGCATGGTGCTGGAGGCTGCCCAGTCTCCACAGACAACAGCTCCGATAACCATCGAAAAAACACCCGACGTCATGCGGCGCATGCAAAGCGTCTTCGATGTGCGGGTCAACCCGAAGGCTTTTCTCTCCCCTTCCGCCCTGAACTGCTACCTGGACTGTCCGCTGAAGTTCTACTACAAGTATGTAGCCCAGCTCAGTGCCCCGGACGAAGTCAGTGCGGAAGTCGACGCATCCCATTTCGGAAGTATTTTCCACGATGCAGCCGAACATATCTACAAAGACCTGACCGCCCACGGAAAAGTAATTAATAAGGAAGCCATCGAAACCTTGCTGAAAGACGAAGTCCGCCTGCAGGAGTATGTAGACAACGGATTCAAGAAACTTTTTTTCAACATACCGAAAGAGGAACGGGCCGAATACAACGGCATCCAGCTGATCAATTCGGCAGTCATCACGCGCTATCTGAAGCAACTGCTGGAAAACGACCTGCGCTATGCTCCCTTCACCTTTTCAGGAAGCGAACACTTCGTGAGTGAGGATATTGACATCCGCACGCCGCGGGGCATCCTGAAATCACGTATCGGAGGAATCATCGACCGGCTTGACACCAAAGACGGCACCCTGCGCATTGTGGACTACAAGACAGGAGGCGATGCCGATACGCCCGCCAATGTGGAAAGCCTCTTCCTGCCCGACAAGAAACGGTCGGCCTACGTATTCCAGACCTTTCTCTATGCCTCCATCGTCTGCCGGAAGTTACGTGAGAAAGGCAGTGACCTGCGCGTAGCGCCTTCCCTGCTCTACATTCACCGGGCAGCTTCACAGGATTATTCCCCTGTCATCCGTATGGGAGAGCCCCGAAAGGAAAAAGAAGCCGTAGAAGATTTCAGTCAATACGAAAATTTGTTCCGGGAAAACCTGAACCAGTTACTGGAAGTTATATTCAATCCGGAAATAGCTTTCAATCAGACAGATAACGAAGACAAATGCAGCTTCTGCGACTTCAGGGGGCTGTGCAAAAGATAGATTTAATTGCAAATATATGTTAAATAATAAGGTTTTTCAAAACCCTGCAAGAACAATTTATGAAGCTGCAGCGTTATGTCAATGTTTTTCATAGTAATAGATTTATGTTTTCATCTTCGCGCTTGTGAAAATACGAAGATGAAAGGGACAAAGGAGTTTGTCTCTTCCCCGACAATCCGAGAGGCCGCTTATTTCCCCAGCGGCCTCTCTTTTTTTTCTGGTTCCATCCCCTTCAAAAACGTTTCGACGTTTCAGGAAAAAGAATTCGGGCTTTTGGTGTAAACGCCGAAACGTTTTTTTAAAAGCCCAGGGGCTTTCCGGATTACCATAAGACACGAAAGGTTTCCCGGAAAAAAACTATCTTTGCAAGGCATATCAAAACACCATGAAACAATGAAAAAGACATATCCATGCGTCCTGACCATTGCCGGTTCCGACTGTAGCGGAGGAGCAGGCATACAGGCTGACATCAAAACCATTTCCGCACTGGGAGCCTATGCAGCCAGTGCCATTACCGCCATCACCGTACAGAACACGCTCGGCGTGACAGGCATTCATCCTGTTCCGCCTGAGTTTGTTAGAGGACAGATTGAAGCCGTCATGACCGACATCCGTCCGCAGGCCGTAAAAATCGGTATGATCAATGACGTGAAAATCGTAGAAGTCATAGCCGAAGCCTTGCAGAAATTCCGTCCGCGTTTCGTCATATTCGATCCGGTGATGGTTTCCACCAGCGGCTGCAAGCTGATTGAAGACGAAGCCATTGAGGCCCTGACCACCCGGCTGATGCCTCTCGCTACACTCATCACCCCCAACCTGAGCGAAGCACAGGTGCTCACCGGAATCCGCGTCAACGGACAGGAGTCGATGCAGGCCGCCGCCCACGAACTGCTGAAACTGGGAAGCCGGGCAGTACTGATCAAGGGAGGCCATCTTGACGGAGGCCGGATGTATGATCTGCTGCAGGTGAAGGACGAACCGGAACCTCATCTGTTTTCGGCAGATAAAGTAGAAAGCAACAATACGCATGGAACCGGATGCACACTCTCGTCGGCCATCGCCACCCGCCTTGCCCTGGGAGATTCCCTGGAAGATGCGGTCGCCAGAGCCAAAGAATATGTCTGGCAGGGTATTCTGACGGGAAAAGAGGTGCACATCGGCGACGGCCACGGCCCGCTGAATCACTTCCATTCCCCGGAGGCAATGCACATTTTTACCGAAAATGAGTAATATTTCAAAAGAATGATTACCTTTGCAGGAGAATAACTTAATAAGAAAAAAAACATTATGAAAGCATTTGTATTCCCCGGTCAGGGCGCTCAGTTTGTTGGTATGGGCAAGGACCTGTATGAAAACTCTCCGCTGGCCAAAGAATTATTCGAAAAAGCTAATGATATCCTGGGCTACCGCATTACAGATATTATGTTTGAAGGAACCGACGAAGATCTGCGTCAGACAAAAGTAACGCAGCCTGCTGTATTCCTTCACTCCGTAATCTCCGCCCTCTGCATGGGTGAAGACTTCAAACCTGAAATGACGGCCGGTCACTCACTGGGTGAATTCTCTGCCCTGGTTGCCGCAGGTGCCCTTTCGTTCGAAGACGGACTGAAACTGGTTTATGCACGTGCCATGGCCATGCAGAAGGCTTGTGAAATGCAGCCGTCTACCATGGCAGCCATCATCGCCCTTCCGGATGAAAAAGTAGAAGAAATCTGTGCTTCCGTAGCAGCTGAAGGTGAAGTTTGCGTGGCAGCCAACTACAACTGTCCGGGACAGATCGTTATTTCCGGTTCTATCGAAGGCATCAACAAGGCCTGTGAACTGATGAAAGCAGCCGGAGCCAAACGTGCTCTTCCCCTGAAAGTGGGCGGTGCATTCCACTCTCCGCTGATGGATCCGGCCAAAGTGGAACTGGAAGCTGCAATCAATGCAACCGAATTCCATACACCCAAATGTCCGATCTACCAGAACGTAGATGCCAAACCGCATACTGATCCCGCTGAAATCAAGACAAACCTTGTCGCTCAGCTCACTGCATCCGTACGCTGGACACAGACCGTCCAGAACATGATTGCTGACGGAGCCGACGACTTCACGGAATGCGGTCCGGGAGCCGTACTGCAGGGCCTGATCAAGAAGATCAACAAAGAAGCCAATGCACACGGCATTGCCTGATTACTCCAGACACAAATCTAAAACCTTATAAGCATGCAGACGGCAGCGGCCGAAAAAACCGCTCCGTCTGCACGCCTGTTTATTGATAGCCTATGACCGCACTGAAATATCATACAGGATTCGCACTGAGCGGCGGTTTTATCCGGGGAATTGCTCACCTGGGTATGCTGCAGGCTCTCTTTGAAAACAACATCCGTCCTGACATACTTTCGGGCACCAGTGCAGGAGCAATTGCCAGTGCCTTTATTGCTGACGGGAGAGAACCGTTCGAAGTCATGGAGCTTTTTGCCGGCCAGTCTTTCATCAACCTGGCCAAAATCCATCCCAGCAAGGAAAGTCTGCTGCGCATGGATTATTTCACCGATTTCCTGAAAAAAAACCTGCGGGCCAAACGGATCGAAGACCTGCAAATGCCGGTTGTCATTACAGCAACAGACTTTGACAACGGAAAAAGCATCCATTTCACACAAGGCGAACTGACCAGACGAATCGCAGCTTCCTGCTGCATCCCGGTCTTGTTCAAGCCTGTCGTCATCAACAAAGTGCATTATGTGGACGGAGGAGTATTCATGAATATTCCCGTCAGCCCTATCCGGCCGCTCTGTGAGAAAGTGCTTGCCCTGAATGTCTTCAAACTCAATGCAAGCGCATACAGCCAGAATATCGTCAGCATCGCCCTCCGTGCCTATCATTTCATGTTCGAGGCAAATACCCTTTCCGAGCTCAGCCAGGCAGATCTGGTCATCGCGCCCGACGGACTGGAAAACTTCGCCAACTATCAGCTGGACAAAACGGAAGATATCTTCAGCCTGGGATATTTTGCAGCTCTCAAGGCCATCGAAGAACAAGCAGAGTTAAGAAACCTAAAGAATTATAATAAGGAGATACTTGTATGAACACAGCAGAAAAAATAATCATCTACCAGGTATTCACCCGTCTGTTCGGCAACCGTAACCCGCGATGCACGAGCAACGGAAGCCTGGCCGAAAACGGATGCGGGAAAATGAATGACTTCACTCCGCAGGCTTTGAAGGAAATCAGGAAGCTGGGAGCAACCCACATCTGGTATACCGGTGTCCTTGCACATGCCACACAGACTGACTATACCAAATATGGAATCGAAAAGAACCATCCTGCCGTTGTCAAGGGAAAGGCAGGTTCACCGTATGCAATCCGCGATTACTATGACGTGGATCCGGATCTGGCCGTAAACGTCAGAAAGCGTATGGGTGAATTTGAAGCGCTGGTGGAACGCACACATGCTGCCGGACTGAAAATGATCATTGACTTTGTCCCGAACCATGTGGCCCGCCAGTATCACTCCACGGCGAAACCGGAAGGCATCAGAGATCTGGGAGAAGATGACGATACTTCCATGGACTTCAGCCCGAACAATAACTTCTATTATCTCCCGGGACAGAAGCTCGCCGGAGACGTCAACCTCTATGACGAGCAGGCAGGCAGCTATGAAGAAATGCCGGCAAAAGCTACCGGAAACAACCGCTTTGATGCTTATCCGACTCCGAACGACTGGTACGAGACCGTGAAGCTGAATTATGGAGTGGACTTCTTCCACAATACAGGCTGTCATTTCTCACCTGCTCCGGACACCTGGCACAAGATGAAAGACATCCTGCTGTTCTGGGCCGGCAAAGGAATCGACGGCTTCCGTTGCGACATGGCTGAAATGGTCCCCTGCGAATTCTGGGGATGGGCCATCCCGCAGGTGAAAGCCCAATATCCGGAACTGATTTTCATTGCCGAAGTGTATAATCCCAACGAATACCGGAACTATCTGTACAACGGTCATTTCGATTACCTGTACGACAAGGTGGGACTTTATGACACACTGCGTGCCGTCATCGGCGGATATGCTTCGGCTACTGCCATCACTTCGTGCTGGCAGAGCGTCAACGATATTCAGGACCACATGCTGAACTTCCTGGAAAATCACGATGAACAACGCATCGCTTCCGATTTCTTTGCCGGAAATGCAACGAAAGCTCTGCCTGCGCTGATTGTATCGGCCTGCATGAACACCAATCCGATGATGATTTATTTCGGACAGGAACTCGGCGAACCGGGTATGGAAAGCGAAGGATTCAGCGGACGGGACGGACGGACAACGATCTTTGACTACTGGAGCATCGACAGCATCCGCCGCTGGAACAACCACGGCCGCTATAACGAACATCTGCTGAACGCCAAAGAAAAAGGTTTGCGGCATTTCTACCGCCACGTACTGAACCTCTGCAACAGCGAGGCTGCCATTGCCCGGGGATGTTTCTTCGATCTGATGTATGCCAATCTGAACGGCTGGCAGATGAATGAGCACAAACAATATGCTTTCCTGCGTAAATATGACCGTGAAGTGATTCTGGTTGTAGCCAACTTCAGTGATCTGGACTCACGGATCTCCGTCAACATTCCCCAGCATGCCTTCGACTATCTGCAGATGCCTGCATTTACGCGATGCACGGCTCAGGAACTCCTGACCGGCCGCGAAGAGGTGATCTCGTTCAACCCGAATACACCGACCGCCATCGATGTTCCTGCATACGGAGGAAAACTTCTGAAAATCAAATTCTGATTATACAAAAAATCCAGGCAACGGGAACTTCCTTCTCCGCTTGCCTGGATTAATAATAATATTTCAACAACGGGTATTCCGCTTTTAATCCATTCTTATTCCTTACATTCTTTTTTCCTCACTTTCAGTTCGTTCGTATTGACACAACTGTTACCTTTTGTTGTACAATCAAGCACATCCGTTTCTCCTTTTAGAATCAATTGGCTGCCAGCTCCTGCCGATACATGCAAATATTTTGCCTTTACATTCATTGTGCCCATTGAACCCGCTGCCAGAGAAATACTTAATGAATCTACAGAAAAAGACTGATCGGCTATCAATTCAGAATAGCTCATACTGATCCGGTGAATGTCATTAGTATAGATATACACCACATCTTTCGGCATCTTTCCGCTTGCATCTTTAAGTGTGAATGACAGGATCCCATCTTTCAGCTTCCGTGTTCCCAATTCAGGATTTCCTACTTCTACACGAAAAGTGTCTGATGGAATAAATACGGCTTTGTATCCGGCAAAATAGAAATTCTTTACCGGTTCTTCTGCCTGACTCATCAAACAAAAGCCAAGTCCTGCTAAAAATAATGCTACCTTCTTCATCTTGCTATATCTTTTAATTATCGTTTACTTTCAAGATACTATTCACCCGATCTGAATTCTGTAAGCGCTTGTTACTTTGGAAAATGGAACGTCCCCAATTGATATTATATGAAAGACTGACATAAAACATATTCCGATTATTGCGAATCAATACATTCCGGTCAGAAGTAACGATTTGATTCAATTGTTCAGTCCGATATTCAGAACCTTTGGTAAATGGAAACATAATTCCCATTCCGACATTTAAATTTTTCCATTTGTAGGTTGCATTGATACTGCTGTTATTTTCAGATGTCATAACATACTGGCCATACAATGATTTCATCGGTTTCCTCCAGGTACCATTAATTTGAAATCCTTTATATGTCATGGCCAGATAAGCACCATAATAGAAATTATTCAAAGTATGTTCGTAAGCTTCACCTTTCGACTTATAATAGTTCCACCCACCAAATACCTGAAACATGAAAAGATCCAATATATCAGTCATCTGTACAATCATCTGTGCACCATAGTTGACATCATAATCCTGATTGTTTTCCTGAAAGATAAACCGGTTCTCTGTAGGCGAATAAAAAATATCCTGTTGGATAGGGTGAAAGCTACGATCAGCTACCAATGTCAGCACAGTTGCGAATTTCTTGTTATCCCAGACTGAAAAATTAATCTGATTTCGCAAGGTGTTATAAGGAGTCAGCGAATGATTTCCTCGCATAATGGAAAGAGAATCTATTTCCTGTACCACTTCAGAAAGACTGCTCAAAGAAGGGAACAATGGACGAAAATTGACAGAATACTGCAAGTTCCAATATTTTTGTTTATAGGATAAAGACAAAGAAGACGTATTACGCCAATAATTTACCGACTCGTTACCCTGCTTCTGTTGTTGGAATCGTAAACCAGTTCCGACTGTATAAGATACTTTACCTAAACTGCCTTGCAACTGGACATAAGGATAAGCATTGTAATTTTTCAAGTTAACTTCCTCGTTCACTCCATAAAGATTGCTTGCATATTGGTAAGTAGAACGTAAACCGGCTGAGATATTAACCTTTTCACCTTCATGCCAATAATAAACTTCACCGATCAGTGATTTCTGGTGACCATCCGTCATATTATTTATTTCCGATAGTGTCTGTCCATCCAAATGGTCGGTCAGTGTACGTTCGTAATCCGTATTTGCTAATGTACCGACCAGATTCACTTCCACACCTTGATTATTTTTCATCTTTCGGCTATAGGTAAAATCTAGCGATGGTATATAACTTGAAAAAGAAGAATGAATATCTCGCTGTCCTATGAGTTGCTGTTCTTGAAACATTTGCTGACGGTTTCTGTTATAGTTTGACCCAATCTGATTATTAAATCGGATATTAACCATATCTTTATCATTCTTATAAAGGTAACCGACAGCAATGTTATGATCCGTATAACCGAAAGGAGCAAACTCGCCTCGCTTATCACGTGTCAGCACTGAACCATCCGGATACGAATAAGTCTCCAGTTCGTCTGTCCGACGTTCGGAATAATCCCGATAATTCACATTATAATCAATTGAGAACTGAGATTGCTTATAGTTTGTCCGGAAATTGACATTTCCGTTCACAAAACCCGTAGTAAAGGCACTCACTCCTCCGAAAGACAGAGAAGTTCCAACCCTAGGCTCTTTCAAAATAAAATCAAGAACTCCGGAATTGGAATCAAGTTCACGCATGGATGGTAACTGGCTATAGTCCACGCGTGCAATCTGCTGCGGATTCAAAGCCTTTACTTCTTGCAAACTGGCATTTACACCATTAATTCGATAAATTACCCCAGAAACTCCTGAAATGGAAATAGATTCTTGAACTGGATCAACAAATAATTGTGGGAGCATCATGCTTTTCAACAAACCGAGACTGGAAGTTGCTGCTTCAACCTGTTTCGCACTTGGATAAGCCATAATCTTTCCTGTTTTATGTACCATACCTTGCGCAACCACCTCAACACTTTCCAGATTTATCGAATCAAGCGCTAGCGATATGATTCCCAAATCCACATTCTTTCGGTCACTATTTTGTACTAACACTACATTTTTTTCATATCCCACATAAGATATCTCCAACCAAAAGTTATCCAATTTTATGTCCGACCTGAAGCGCCCTTTTTCGTCTGTTGTAAAACCTGTTACATACACTGAATCTTCGGTCAGAACTCGCATTGTAGCACCAATCAATGGCTTGTTCTCATCTGCCGCATACACACGCCCTTTTATTTCCTGAGCAGAAAGTATTAGACTTCGAAAAGGAAGCAAGAATAAAGCCAATACCAATACATATTTTGTTTTCATCCGGTTAATAAATAAAAGTTTATCTAATTCACAATACCATTTAATTCCAATATTCCCGAAGTGATGATTCTGAGAATTTTGAAATACAAGGTATCAAAAAAGCGCATCGGATAAGCCAATGCGCTGCAAAGATATATAATATATTTATTTATAAACTAAAAACAGAAAATATATTCAAAACATCAAATATTTCTTTAACCCTGCCTATCTCTTCAGCAACCCGATCTTCAGGTTCAGCTTGAAATAGTAAACTCCATTCTCCCGCTCCAGATAACCATATTTATCTTTCTCGGTAGAGCCTTTCTCCAGGCGACTGTTCTGGAAAAGGAAATCGGCAAAAGTCTGACGGAAAGCACGCTGATAACACAGCACTTCTCCCTCGCCGGTCACAAACAGAAAACCGCAGATGGCCGAGTCGGTGCCGTTGTATAATTTGGCCGGACGCATGCCCGTAGCCAGTGCCAGCAGCAGTTCCTTGATCTTATATTCATAAAATCCATGCTTGCTGATCAGCTCATCCTTGATCTTGAGCGGATTCAGTTTCTTCAGTTCTTCAGTCAGTTCAGACACTTTCGTAATGCCGTCGAGCCACATCAGACGCGTCATTTCTGCCAGCATACGGCCCATGTGAAGATCAATCATCGAAAGATTGCTCCGGAAAATCTTGTCGGCTACATCATTGTACTTCAGGACTCCTCCCAGGCGCTCGATCATCAGCATCCGGCCGATCACATCGTCTTCCTCACCAAACGCATTGATCTTGTTGATGGTAGGTACGGCAAACTTCACTCCCGTCTGCTCGAACTTGAAGTTCGCTGAGCGTCCCCCATCCAGCAAAGGGAACATCATTCCCAGACGCGAACGGACACAGAAACCGGTCAAAGGAGCATCTTCCTGATAAAAAGCGACACTGAAGTCCGTGCGGTCGTCCGTCTTGGCCTCCAAATCATAAATGGCTACTTCATCCAGAAATTCTTCCACTCCGTCGGGTGAAGTCACATCGTCTTCCCGGCTGTTCCGGATGGCTTCCAGCACCAGATCGGCCACAGTCCCGAAATCCTCGCGCGGAATCCGCTTATCCATCTGCTCGCCGACAATGTGGATCATCTCTTTTTCTACTATATACCGACGCGTGCCGTCGTGTTCCTCACGCTGCACCATGGCTACCGGAAGGCACTGACCTTCATTTCTTTTCACCTCAGGCGTTCCTGCATAGACACATCCGTCTGCCAGCAGGCGGAAAAAAGCGTACAGCTCGCCCCATTCTCTTTTCGTTGCTTCAAATGCCATATTGATCAATCGTTATTTAATGGCTGCAAAGATAGGGAAAACAAATGTTAATGAAAAGCCTCTCTATGCATCCAATTATTAAACAGTGTTACAAAAGAGAGATTTTTCTCCTTTTCGCTTGCAGATATATGAAAAGTCCGTATCTTTGCATCGTGTTTTTCATAGTATTAGATTTAAGGTTAACAAAGGTTGGAGTACAGCGGTACTCCTTTTTTATGCCCATACTTTTACAAGCTCATCACAACCTGCTTTCACTCCCCTATTTCTCAGATCCGGGATACATTCCGGCTTTCCTTTCTTTGCCCGGCAGCAAGCCAGACGATGCGAAAATATCAGGCAGACGATGCCATAAAATCGTGCGGTCGTTGAAGCTCAATTATGCGGTCGTTGGGGCCGGATCGTGCGGTCGTTGAAGCCGAATCGTGCAGTCGATTCCAGCCCCCTCTCCATACAATTCTTAAAAAATATTATAGTCTAGAAAAAAAGTACTTTTCCGTTTGCAGATCTACCAAAAGTCCGTATCTTTGCACTGTGTTTTTCATAGTATTAGATTTAAGGTTAACAAAAGGTTGGAGTACGGCGGTACTCCTTTTTTTATGTCCATACTTTTGTGTACATTTGCACCGGTTTAATCATTTATAGAATATGGAACAACAACCCCAACTCAACGAACACAACAAGCAGGAATATCCTCCTATGCATACCTGCGAGCACATTGTCAACCGTACGATGGTTAATCTTTTCGGCTGCGGACGCGCCGTTTCCGCACACATCGAGCGAAAGAAAAGCAAACTCGACTTTGCCTTGTCGCAAGCTCCGACAGATGAAGAGATCGAACAAATAGAAGCCAAAGTCAATGAAGTCATTGCACGTCACCTGGATGTGACGGTAAAATTCATCTCCCAGCAGGAAGCTGCAGGACAATTCGACCTGAAACGCTTGCCGGAAGGTGCTTCCGACACCGTACGCGTCGTTTCCGTAGGAGACTACGACGACTGCCTCTGTATCGGTACTCATGTAGCCAATACTTCCGAGATCGGTACGTTCAAAATCATCAGCCACGATTATAAGGACGGCATTTTCCGCATGCGCTTTAAACTGATCTGACGCTATGGCACGCAAACAACGAAAACAAGGTAACACCGGTTCCTTAAAGGGATTCATCATCTTTCTACTGCTTATTGCAGGCGCCGTATGGTTCACTCAGGGCTCCAGCTATCAGTTGCCCGATCTTCGCAAAGAATTACCGGATCTGCACGAAGAGAAGCCTTCTGCCGCCCAGTCTGCTCCCCTAACCGGCAACCAGGAGAAGGTCAGCAGCCAGATGGAAATTCCCCGGAATCTCACCGACCGGAAAGAACGCATCCTGAAACGTACAGGCTACACCCTTTCATACAACAGTTTTTATAAAACTCCCAACTGGGTAGCCTGGGAACTGACCCGAAAGGAAACCGAAGGAAAGGCTGAGCGATATGACAAATTCCTTCCGGATCCGGATCTTCCGGAACCGCGTGTGGAACATTCGGACTATACCCGTTCCGGCTATGACCGGGGACACATGGCTCCGGCTGCCGACATGAAATGGAGCAAGAAAGCCATGCAGGAATCATTCTATATGAGCAACATCTGCCCGCAGAACCAGAAACTGAACCGGGATGACTGGGGAGATCTGGAGGATACCTGCCGAAAATGGGCCCGGAAATATGGAACGGTTTACATCGCCTGCGGTCCCATCTACGACAAAAGCAAGCCGGAACGCATCGGAAAGCACCAGGTAGCCGTGCCCGACCGTTTCTTCAAGGTTGTCCTGATCAACAACCGGAAGAACCCCATCGCCATGGGCTTCATCTTCCCCAATGCTGCACATCATCAGAAACTGGAAAAATACATGAGCAGTGTGGATGATGTAGAAAAGGCTACCGGACTGGACTTTTTTTCCAGATTGCCTGATTCCATAGAGAACCGGATAGAAGCCATCGTACCGGCATTACCTTCCGGACGCTAAAGCAGAAACGGCCTGCAAACATATTTCAACAGGACATCCCGTCAGATTTTACAGACAAATCTGGCGGGATGTCATTTTAGCTACTTTTCAGACTGCTTCCCCTTACGCTTCCTTTCGAAATAATACTGTCCTTTATTCAATGTCTGACTGCCATAAGCTACCGCATGCATCGGGCAGAAATGATAGCAGGCCAGGCATTGCGTACACCGCTTGCCCCAAACCGGCTTCCGGTCCACACGGATATTGTTCATCGGACAGACCTTTTCACAGATACCACAGCTGATGCAGGCATCCGAAGCATGAAACCAACGGGCAGACATCAGGAAACGGCAGAACAAGGGACGAACTACATAGGTTTTCAGGAAAGGCATGCTTCCCTCATGACAGTCAAAACCACTCTCCCGGCCGGCGATCTTGACTTGAATCTCTCTCACACGCCCCCAGGCTTCTTCCCGCTTACGGGATTCCACTTCCGGAGCATCCACATCAAACCCCGGCAAACAGACGTATGTGTTCGGCATAAATACGGAATAACCGGCCTGACAGGTCCAGCCCCGACGCTCCACCGCCTTGCAAAAGACTTCAGCTGTCTTTCCGGCATCATCCCCGCAAGTACAGACAAAATAAAGAAAAGAAGGCTCCCGAGACAAACGAAGTCTGGAGATCATTTCAAGCACGACTTCCGGAGGCCCCCAGGAATAGACCGGGAAAACAAATCCCAGTCTTTCCTCTTCCCCAAGTGCATATACCTGATCTGAGGAAAGGACATCAACCAACTTATATAAAGGTTCCTGCAACGATTCCTGCAATTGTCTGGCTACCCACAAGGAATTGCCGGTTCCGGAAAAATAGAAAATCATAATAAACAGTTTAATCGCTCTCCCCATCAGATTTCATGAAGGATAAAACAGGAAAAGCAAGGTGAAGGAAATTGTATTTATAAAAAAGGGAGAAGCCGCACCCGAGGCGTGACGAAACTCCGAATGACATGGTTTGAGAGCTCATTTCCTTTGTAATCCACCGGCATAAATGCTACCCGAAGGCGTGGCCCGCCATTGGAAGATGAAGCTTGTCTCGGTATTTCTTATAAATTTGATGAGTTTCCCGATTCTGCAAGTGCGGCTTCATTTTTATGTATTACAAAAGTAATGAAAACAATTGAGAACACCAAACATTTCCTCCCAATTTTCTTAGGTGCAAACAAGTTCTTTCTGACAGATTGCCGGCATAAGTTTCCCGGTTCTCCCCTCACCTCCTGATACAGAAGAGATCAGAAGCTGAAAAAGGAAATGCAGACAACAAAAAAGTCGGATTGTTCATTTGAAACAATCCGACTTTCTGTCAATCGTAATATGCGATTCCTGATTAAGCTGCTTTTACTTTAGCAACAACAGCTTTGAATGCCTCAGGATGGTTTACGGCTAAGTCAGCCAATACCTTACGGTTGATTTCGATGCCAGCTTTGTGCAAAGCACCCATCAACTTAGAATAAGACATACCTTCCAGACGAGCAGCTGCGTTGATACGCTGGATCCACAATGCGCGGAAGTTACGTTTTTTATTCTTGCGGTCACGATATGCATATGTCAAACCTTTTTCCCAAGTATTCTTGGCAACGGTCCAAACATTCTTTCTTGCACCAAAGTAACCTCTGGTCAAACCTAAAATTTTCTTTCTTCTTGCTCTAGAAGCAACATGATTTACTGATCTTGGCATAGTTTTAATTCTTTTTTGAATGATAGCGCCGATATTTCTCAACCGGACTTGAAGCTAATGCATTCGGTTAATAATTTAAATGATACGTTTACGCTTTTAAGATTACTTCATGCAAAGGAGTTCCCTAACCTGACCTAAGTTTACATTATGTACCAAGCCAGCGTGTACAAGGTTTCTTTTTTGCTTTTTAGTTTTCTTAGTCAAAATGTGACTGTGAAAAGCGTGCTTTCTCTTGATTTTACCTGTTCCGGTAAGAGCGAATCTTTTTTTGGCACCGGAGTTAGTCTTGATCTTTGGCATCTTGTTAAATTTTTAATAATTAGTATTAATAAGGTGGTAACGCACTATACCGGCGCGTTACGCACACAATTTCATTCTTGGGTTTCGTCGGCACTGGGAGCAGCAGCAGGCTTTGCAGCCTTCTTCGGAGCACCCGCCTTCTTGGGTGAAAGGGAGATCGTCATGCGCTTACCTTCCAATAACGGCATCTGTTCAACCTTGGCATATTCTTCCAGATCGTTGGCAAAACGAAGCAGAAGAACTTCACCTTGTTCCTTGAACAGAATGGAACGTCCTTTAAAGAACACATAGGCTTTCACCTTATCGCCATCCTGCAAAAAGCCAATGGCATGTTTCAACTTGAAATTGTAATCGTGCTCATCTGTCTGAGGTCCGAAACGAATTTCCTTTACGTTGACCTTAACCTGTTTTGCTTTCTGTTCCTTCTGGCGTTTCTTTAACTGATAAAGAAATTTAGAATAATCTATAATTCTACAAACTGGAGGAACGGCATTCGGTGAAATTTCGACCAAATCAGCTCCATGATCTTCAGCCATTTTCAAAGCCTGGGCAATCGGATATACAGCTGATTCAATATCATCTCCCACAATACGGACTTCTTTGGCGCGAATCTGTTCATTGATTCTATGCTGCCCTTTTAAACTGTCATTCTTCATTCAAAAATTTTTCTTCCTGTCTGTTTTTTCAATCTAATAAATTATACTATTTCTTTATCAGTTTGCAGAAGCTTTTTTAGGAACTCCTGCAAACGGCTGCAAAGTTACCATTTATTTATCATATTATGAACTTCTTCTGCAATATTTTTTGCAAAATCTTCAATTTTCATGGTTCCCTGGTCGCCTTCTCCCTGCTTACGTACGGATACTTCTTCATTTTCTGCTTCTTTTTCACCGACAATCAGCATATAAGGGATACGTTTCATTTCATTGTCACGGATCTTACGTCCGATCTTTTCGTTACGGTCGTCCACGATGGCACGAATATCGTTCTTCTTCAGTTCCAGACGTACATGATCGGCATATTCGTTGTACTTTTCAGATACAGGCAAAATAGCAACCTGATCCGGAGTCAGCCACAACGGGAACTTACCGGCTGTATGTTCAATCAGCACAGCTACGAAACGTTCCATAGAACCGAAAGGAGCACGATGGATCATTACCGGACGGTGTTTCTGGTTGTCAGATCCCATATATTCCAACTGGAAGCGTTCCGGCAGGTTATAGTCTACCTGAATAGTACCCAGCTGCCAGCGACGGCCGATAGCATCTTTCACCATAAAGTCCAGTTTCGGACCATAGAATGCAGCTTCACCGTATTCAACCTTGGCAGGAAGGCCTTTTTCTTCACAAGCTTCAATGATAGCCTGTTCAGCCTTTTCCCAGTTTTCATCACTTCCGATATACTTTTCGCGGTTCACTTTATCACGCAAAGAAATCTGAGCTTCAAAGTTTTCAAAGTTCATAGACTTGAAGACAATGGAGATGATATCCATTACGCGGAGGAATTCATCCTTCACCTGGTCAGGACGGCAGAAGATATGAGCATCATCCTGAGTAAAGCTACGTACACGGGTCAGTCCGTGCAGCTCACCACTCTGCTCGTAACGGCATACTGTACCGAATTCAGCGATTCGCAACGGCAGATCACGATAAGAACGCGGAGAGTTCTTATAGATCATACAGTGGTGCGGACAGTTCATCGGTTTCAGGAAGTATTCTTCTCCTTCTTCCGGAGTATGAATAGGCTGGAATGCGTCCTTACCATACTTCGCATAGTGTCCTGAAGTTACATAAAGCAACTTGTTACCAATCGGCGGACAAATGACTTCCTGATAATCATAACGGGCCTGGATGCGACGCAGGAAGTCCTGCAGACGCAAGCGCAGCGCAGTACCTTTCGGGAGCCACATCGGCAAACCTTTACCTACCGTATCTGAGAACATGAACAGATCCATCTCCTTACCGATCTTACGGTGGTCACGTTTCTTGGCTTCTTCCAGCATGACCAGATACTCATCGAGCATCTTCTTCTTCGGGAAGGTAATACCATAGATACGTGTCATCTGCTTGCGGTCTTCCTGACCTCTCCAGTAAGCACCGGCAACGGAAAGCAGCTTAATGGCTTTGATCGGAGCCGTAGACATCAAATGCGGGCCACGGCACAAATCCGTAAATGCACCCTGCGTATAAGTTGTGATATGACCATCTTCCAGTTCGGAGATCAGTTCACACTTGTAAGTTTCACCTCTTTCACCGAACATCTTCAGTGCATCATCCTTTGCGATGCTCTGACGTACGAGTGTCTCTTTCTTGGCAGCCAGTTCAGCCATTTTCTTTTCAATGGCAGGCAGGTCACCTTCCTTGATCACGGCTTCTCCCGGATCTACATCATAATAGAATCCGTTTTCAATAGCCGGTCCGATACCAAACTGAATACCGGGGTAAAGCTCCTGCAAAGCCTCAGCCAGCAAGTGAGCACTTGTATGCCAGAAGGCATGCTTACCTTCTTCATCTTCCCATTTATAAAGAACGAAGTTTGCATCTTCGCTGATAGGACGATTCAAATCAATCGTTTCACCGTTCACGCCACATGCCAAGACGTCCTGAGCCAGACGAGAACTGATGCTTTCTGCAATCTGCAGACCAGTAACTCCTTCGTTATATTCACGAACAGAGCCATCAGGAAAAGTTATTTTAATCATAAGTTTATGTATTTATCCATTAATGAATGGCAAAAATAAACATTTTAATGAAGAAGAAACAGGAAGAGTGAAGAAAATTTATCACGAATGAATAAAATTCCTCATTCTTCCTGTTTTCTGACTTTATTCGGTAGGCATCGTAAAGCGCTTGATGATATTATAAGCGGAGAATATGCCCAATTCTCCGGCCTTGCTCAAGTCACTTATTCCCTGCCGGTTATTTCCCAAAAAGATATGTATCAATCCGCGATTATAATAAGCGTCGGCAAAATGGTTGTCCAATTCGATAGCTTTATTGTAATCAGCCAGCGCCGCATGATAATCTTTCATCACCGTCAGAATGTTGCCCCGATTATAATAAGCATATACAAAATCAGGCTGCAGCTCGATGACTTCATCCAGGTCTTCACGAATTCGGGTATAATCAATCGTGCGTACCTGCGGCAACTTCTCATCCACATTATCCAGTTCGAACTTCCGGTCACGCTTACGGAACTCCAGCTGCTTATAGCTGATCAAAGCACGGCTAAAATAAGCAGTAAAGAGAGTCGGATCGCATACAATCGCCGAATCCAGATCCTGCATGGCATTGTCAAAATCCTGTACCAGATAGAAATCCAGTGCACGTGCATAATAATGGATCGCATTCTTCGGATCTTTCACAATTTCCGCCGTCCGGGTATCAATAGACGCAAAGTGCTGTTTCACCTGTTCTTCCGTCAAAGACGTTTCATTGTTCGTGATCAGCAGACGATGCGGCAATACCTGACGGTTGTTCAGATCGTCAACCGCCTTAAAGAAATTAACCTGGCGTCTGACATCATCAATCCGTTCGTAATAGGATAATGCAAACATCGGCTGAGGCAGAATATTCACATCCTTATCCTGTACGCGTCCGCGATAATCGGTCTTGTATTTATCCTCATTGGAGTCATTATCGGCAACCATAATTTTCCGATAATTGTTCATGTTCTTATCGGACCTCTTACGGGTCTTTTCATTGGAAGCAGTCGAAGGCTTTTTCCCATTCTGAATATCCAGCTGAGCTTTCAGCACCTTAAATTCGTCTTCCTCCGCACCTTTCAGATCTCCAGTCTTGCGCCGGGCCTGCGAACGGTACTGATAACCGGCCAAAAAATCAGGATACTCAGCCAGTACGGTTGAATAGTCACTGATTGCTCCCCGGAAGTCACCTGTCTTATCACGCAACAAGCCCCGGTTAAATACCGCCATCATGTTATCCGGTTCAACACTCAGGACAAAATCGAAATCCTCAATAGCCCGGTTGTCATCCCCGACCTGTGCACGCAGCAAACCACGGTTGTAATGGCCGATGAAGTTATTCCGGTCGATATCCAAAGCCAGATCATAATCGGACATTGCTCCTCTCAGGTTATTCTGATAGTAACGGGCCAGGGCACGATTAATATAGGCTCCGGCATTTCGCAAAGAAAGCCGGATGGCTTCCGTCAGATCCGACTCCGCATCCTTATATTTGGAGCGCATCATAAACAACATACCTCTTGAAGACCATGTATCGGGATTGTAACGGTCCATTTCTATGGCCCGGTCCGCATCGTTCATGGCTTGCAGCGTATCTTTCAGCTTCAGCGAATTCTCCACGCGCATCAGATAAGCATCCGTATAACGCGGAGAGATACGGATAATCGTATCCAGTTCTGCCTGAGCTGTCGTATAATCTTTCTCCTGCATACGGCACAAAACCAGATTATGCCACAGGCTTATGTTCTCAGGATCCAGTTTCAAGGCCCTTTGATAGTCTTCAATAGCACCTTTATAATTCTTCTGGCGAATCCGGGAGATACCTCTCACCTGATAAGCATTTACGACGAACGGATTCCGTTCAAGTGCTTCAGAGCAGTCACGTTCGGCACCCGGATAGTCATCCAGATTCATTTTCGCCAGTCCCCGATAGAAATAAGGATCAGCCAGATATGGTTTCGCATTGATTACCTGATTAAAATACTGGATCGAAAGAACGTAATCTTCAAAATAAAGAGCGTTCTTTCCGATAGTCATCACCCGATCCGTATTAATCTGGGCAAATGCCGTAACCGGGACAAGTACACCTATATATAATAGGTATAGAAGTTTCTTAATCATTTGACTGTTTTCACCTTATAACCGCAGCGGGCTTTGCCATTTACCATGTTATTCAGCTTGCCTCGGATCATCTGTTTTCTCAGACTTGAAAGATGATCAATAAACATTGTTCCATCCAAATGATCAAACTCATGCTGCATTACACGAGCCAGATAACCTTCAACCCATTCATCATGAGCGGTCATGTTTTCATCCAGATAAGTAACATGAATACGGTCCGGACGTTTTACACTTTCATGAATGCCCGGCAGACTCAGACAGCCTTCTTCCATGGAAACCATTTCATCACCTGTTTCCAGGATATGAGGATTGATATAAACTCTTTTAAAGTCCTTGAATTCCGGCATATCATCCGAAAGAACGTCCAGATTCACCACAACGACACGAATGGGAAGTCCCACCTGAGGAGCAGCCAGTCCGACACCGTCAGCCCGGTCCATAGTTTCAAACATATTTTGAATCAGTTCTTTCAGGTTCGGATAATCCGGAGTAATGTCTTCAGCCTCCTGACGCAATACAGGCTGACCATATACATAAATAGGTAAAATCATAATCAGTTTGTTGTTTTATTTTAATAATTACACATATTTCTTTTCCCTTCCAGATAGGATTGTAAAATAATCGTAGCACTGATCTCGTCTACCAGAGCCTTGTTCTGACGGTCCTTTTTCTTCAGACCTCCTGCCAGCATTGCCTGATGAGCCAGCACAGAAGTAAAGCGTTCATCAACCAGTTCTACCGGAATCTTGGGCAGTTTCTTCTTCAGCTGATTAATAAAGGGAATGATATTTTTCATATTTTCCGAATCTTCATTGTTCATCTGCTTCGGATGCCCGACGATGATCCGCTCCACAGATTCCTGAGTCACGTACTTCAAAAGAAAATCCATCAACTGATGAGTGGGCACAGTTGTCAACCCATTTGCAATAATCTGCATGGGGTCCGTTACAGCGATGCCTGTGCGCTTTCTTCCGTAATCTATTGCTATTATTCTACTCATACTTGGCAGCAAAAATACAAATTAATTCTTTAACACAACACACAAAAGGCAAGGAACGAACAGAGTCATACCGATTTTAATAAATATTATCGGTGATCTCTATTCAATCCTTGCCTCTTCTCAAGCCAAAGGCCTGATCAATATACTAAACAAACATTGTCAATCCACAGTGTGTTTCCCGGAGAACCGACAAAAGCTCCGCCGATACTTGAAGTAAACTGCAAGATCAAATGTGTAGGCTGCTCATCCGGAGAAGCCCAGCCGACTTCCTGAATCAGTTTACTCTCACCTTTACTGTTCCGGGCATAATAGCCCCCTACTCCCAGTTTCATCAGTTCAGGATTATATTTATCGCTTTTCGTGATATCTCCATACATAATTTCATAAGTGGCACCATTGTTCCAGTCAGATGTACGCTTATAAGCAACGGCAGCCGTACCGACACGCTTTGCTATGATATTACCATTGGCATCCTCCGTACGTTTCTGAAGCAGGCAAGTCATAATTGCACAATCTTGTCCGGGGACAGTTTCTTTACGACTGAAGCCCGTCTGACGGATGCGGTTCGGCTCGCCGGACATCTTCACCTTATAGTCATAGCGTACGGCTTTCGGACGTTCCGTAAAAGCAACACCGGAATTCAAGTTCTTCTCTCCGTCTTTTGTACCGGTTATAGGCTCCTTCATATCTCCCAGGAACATGGAACCTGAAGCCAGAACAGTTATATTCACCATACCCAGAACCTTAACACTTTCGATATGTGTCTCCAGCCGGGCACACTGACCATTTCCACGTTTCTCCGGATACACGCTTGTATTCGTCTTGACGATTCCGACTACCTTGGCCATGACGTTTGAATTTCCCCAGGGAGATCCGCCCTGATTCACATATGCAATATTTCCATTGATTTCTTTTGTCGGACCGAGCTCATATAGCAGTTTCGTTTTACCACCGATAATACCAGACTCTTCTATTCTTCGAGTGACCCATTGTTCCATATCACCATATTTAATGGGAACCACCCTTTCCTGAGCTCCAACAGACAATGTTGACAAAGCCAAAAACATGGCCACAAAATGTTTCAAATTCATATTTTACAACTTTCCTTTCATTTAACAGGCAGCAAAGGTATAAAAAAAAAGCGATAGTATGTTTACTATCGCTTTGAATATAAAATTAAAGTGGCCATACAGACCAGTTTATCCGATTAATATACCCGGTAAAGAAGCCATGCACCCTGGAAATCTTCACGGTTGGGGTATTTAGCCTTGAATGCATCTCTTGCACGGACAGCTTCTTCACGAGTATCGAAAGATTCTACGGCAACACGATACATATTCTTTTCAGCATTATAGACAACCTTGGCATTGTAACCGTCGTTATCCAGCTTAGCTTTCAGACCATCAGCATTTGCTTTAACGCCAAAGCTACCGCAAATTACGCTGAATGCTTTCAAACCGTTACCAGAAACCAATTCAACTTTTTCTTCACGGACAGGAGCAACAGGCGCAGGAGTCGGAGCAACTTCCACAACAGGTGCAGGTTCTACCACTGCAGGTTCAGCCGGTTCTGCTGCTTCAGCCAATTCCTGTTGTTTGGCTTTTTCATAGGCTTTCTTATAAGCACTTTCACTTGATTTACAGGAAGAGAACGCCAGTGCGACGCACAATCCCATACCTAAAACAACTACTTTCTTCATATCACTTAATTTTTTATTGTTTATTCCTTGTATTATATATAAATCTTTTTCTCGTAAAACAGACATGCAAAAATAGCAATATAAACTATGCACACCTCTTAAAATCTGTTAATAATAAAGCAAAATCAACTTTTCAAATAAATTTTATAACAAAATGAACTACATATTCAGGATATTTGCTAGATTTGCGATGTAGTAACTTTTAAAACAAAAAATTATGAAAGCATTAAGTATTGTAGCTGCATTTTTAGGTGGAGTTACTTTAGGAGCAGCAGCAGGTATTTTGTTTGCACCGGAAAGAGGTGAAGACACTCGTAGAAAAATCGCAGAAGTTTTGCGCAAAAAAGGAATCAGACTGAATCGCGCTGAAATGGAAGATCTGGTTGACCAGATTGCAGCCGAAGTTAAGGATGCTGAATAATTTGCTTGAAACACAGAGGCAGAGAGCCTCTATTGCGTTCAACTCCTAGACACAGATTCCACAGATTTCTGATCTGTGCTATCTGTGTCTACTTATATTAACCAAATTCAAATCCCCATATGTTTGCAAACGACAAAAGCATAGATAATCTGGAGGCTTTATTTAAAGAAATAAAAAAGCATATCGAACTTCAGGGACAATATATAAAGCTCGATCTGGTAGAGAAACTGACAATCCTGCTTTCCACTCTCATCTTAATTCTTGCACTGATCATATTAGGAGCTATGGCACTTTACTATTTCTCATTCATGCTGGTATATGCCCTGGTTCCAGTCGTAGGAAGCATAATTGCCAGTTATGCCGTCATCGGCGCCGTCATCCTGATTGCCGCCATAGGAATTTATCTTATGCGCAGAAAACTTATATTCCAGCCTATGGTCAACTTCCTGGCCCGGCTGTTCCTTGAAGACTCCCATAAATGACCACGATTATGAATGAACAGAACAATATACCCCAACCTCCCTATTACAGCGTAGAATCAATTGCCCAACGTCGGGCTGAGAAAAAAGAAGAAATTCTCCGCTCCAAAGCCCGTATTCAGAATCTTACTCAGGAACTGTTCGCGCCTCAAAAGAGCAAGAACCAGATGGACAACATGATGCAGCACATCAATGCCGGTATCGCTGCTTACGATGGCCTGATGACCGGACTGAAAATCTTGCGAAGAGTCCGTGGCTTCTTCTCACGAAACAAGAAATATTAAATTTACACATTATTCAATACATACATGAAAAAAAGACTACTTACAATCGCTGCCCTTACGTTTGTCCTCACGGCAAACGCACAGGACAATCCTTTGTGGATGAGATATTGTGCGATCTCTCCCGACGGACAAACAATTGCCTTCTGCTATAAAGGAGACATCTATACCGTCCCTGCCAATGGAGGTAAAGCCACTCAGCTGACAACTAATGCAGCCCATGACACACACCCGATATGGAGTCCGGACAGCAAAAAAATTGCTTTCACCTCCAACCGTCAGGGAAGCATGGACATTTACATTATAGATAAAGAAGGAGGAACTCCCCAACGGCTGACCACTCATTCTGCCAACGAATTCCCTGTTACCTTTAAAGATGCTGAACACATTTTATATCTGTCATCTCTGATGCCTGATGCTGCGGATATGACTTTCCCCAGCGGACAGTTCCCCCAGGTTTATGAAATCAGCACAGAAGGAGGCCGGCCGACATTATTCTCTTCCCTGCCAATGGAAGACATCAGCTTCAGTAAAGACGGAAAATCCTTATTGTACCACGACCGGAAAGGATACGAAGATGCCTGGAGAAAGCATCATACTTCATCCATCACACGGGACATCTGGATGTGTCAGCTAAACGGAAACGAAAAGACTTACCGGAAACTGACTTCATTCAAAGGAGAAGACCGTACTCCGATCTGGAGTGCCGACGGCCAGTCGTTCTATTACCTGAGTGAATCCAAAGGTTCCTTCAATGTTTTCAAAAGAAATCTTGACGGAAGCAATGAGAAGCAACTGACGCAGCACACCAAACATCCGGTACGTTTCCTGAGTGCTGCTTCCAACGGAACGTTATGCTACGGATATGATGGAGAAATCTATACCGTAAAAGAAGGAGAGAAACCTCATAAAGTAGAAATCAGCATTGTTGCCGACAAGAACGATAAAGATCTCATCCGTCAGGTCAGAACCAGCGGTGCGACGGAAATTGCAGTTTCACCTAGCGGAAAGGAAGTTGCTTTCATCCTGCACGGAGATGTTTTCGTAACTTCTGTTGAATACAATACAACCAAACAGATCACCAACACTCCGGAACAGGAACGGAATCTTTCTTTTGCTCCCGACGGAAGAAGCCTGGCCTATTCATCAGAACGGGAAGGCTTGTGGCAGGTTTACCAGAGTTCTTTGACCAACAAGGATGATAAACTTTTCACCTACGCCAATGAAATCAAGGAAGAACGGCTGACCAATTCAACAGCAGCTTCTTTCCAGCCTCAATACAGTCCCGACGGGAAAGAAATTGCCTTCCTTGAAAACCGTACAACACTGCGAATTCTGAATCTAAAGAACAAATCTGTCCGTACGGCCATGGACGGCAAATATGAATATTCCTACACCGACGGAGACCAATGGTTTGAGTGGAGTCCCGACAGCCGCTGGCTGCTTTCCGGCTATATCGGCAATGGAGGATGGAACAACAGCGATGTGGCTCTGGTCAATGCTTCCGGAAACGGCGAAATTCACAACCTGACTCAAAGCGGATATTCCGACGGTAATGCCAAATGGGTACTTGGCGGAAAAGCCATGATCTGGGAAAGCGACCGCGCCGGTTACCGTAGTCACGGAAGCTGGGGAGCAGAAAGTGATGTATATATCATGTTCTTCGATCTGGAAGCTTACGAACGTTTCCGTATGAACAAAGAAGAACTCGCCTTGCTGGAGGAATCGGAAAAAGCGGACGAAGAAAAGAAAAAGGAAACTGAAAAGAAGGACAGCAAAAAGAAAAACGACAAGAAGGACAAAGACAAGGATGAAGATGTCAAGCCTTTGGTCTTCGACCTGGAAAACTGCCGTGACCGCGTCATCCGCCTGACAGTAAATTCATCCCGGCTGGGAGATGCTTTCCTTACTCCGAAAGGCGACAAGCTTTATTATCAGGCTGCTTTCGAGGGCGGATTCGATTTGTGGGAACATGACTTGAAAGAAAATAAGACCAAGATCGCACTGAAAGGTATCGGCTATGGCGCACTGGTACCCGACAAAGAAGGAAAGAATCTTTTCCTTTGCAGTGGCGGAGGCATTAAAAAGGTAGAAATTGAAAAGGGAGAAACCAAACCGGTTTCATTCGAAGCTATTTTCAACTACCGTCCGTACGACGAACGAAAATATATGTTCGAACATATCTGGCAACAGGTACAGGACAAATTCTATGTAACCGACCTGCAAGGTGTAGACTGGAAAGGATACCGTGAAAGTTATGCACGCTTCCTGCCCTACATCAACAACAACTACGACTTCCAGGAAATGCTGAGTGAATTACTGGGAGAATTAAATGCTTCACACACAGGAGCGCGTTATTACGGACCGGGAGCTACCCTGCAGACCGCCTGTCTGGGCGTATTCTATGACAATACATATGACGGAGACGGACTGAAGATCAAGGAAATCATTGCCAAGGGCCCGTTTGCCGTGAAGAAAACGGATGTTACAACCGGATGCATTATCGAAGAAATTGACGGACAGAAAATACTCAAAGGAGCAGACTATTATCCGTTACTGGAAGGAAAAGCCGGAAAACCGGTTCGTCTCTCCGTATATAATCCGTCAAACGGAAAACGCTTCGATGTAACGGTCAAGGCTATCAGCTACGGACAGCAGGAAGACCTGCTCTACAAGAGATGGGTAGAAAGAAACCGCCAGCTGGTAGACAAACTGTCCAACGGCCGTATTGCTTATGTACATGTCAAAGGAATGGACAGTCCCAGTTTCCGTACTGTATACAGCGAACTGCTGGGCGAAAAGAACCGCATCAAAGAAGCTGTCATCGTAGATACACGTCACAATGGCGGTGGCTGGCTGCATGATGACCTGGTAACCCTCCTGAACGGAAAGGAATATCAGCGCTTCGTTCCGCGCGGACAATACATCGGAAGCGACCCGTTCAACAAGTGGCTGAAACCATCCTGTGTCATGGTCTGCGAAGACAACTACAGTAATGCTCACGGATTCCCATGGGTATACAAGGAACTGAAGGTCGGCAAGCTGGTCGGTGCTCCCGTACCGGGAACCATGACGGCCGTATGGTGGGAAAGCCAGATCGACCCGACTATCATATTCGGAGTTCCGCAGGTCGGCTGCATGGATATGCGCGGACAATATCATGAGAACCAGGAATTACAACCCGATATCGAAGTATACAATTCTCCGGAAAAACAACTGAAAGGAGAAGACGAGCAACTGGAGGCAGCCGTCAAGGAAATGCTGAAAGAAGCAGATGCCCGGAAACAAAAGTAATTCTTCCATAGCTTAAACATCGGAAGGCTCTGTACGACTCTTCAGTCTGAAACATCAGCCTTCCGATGTTTTTTTGTTTCAAAACCCCTCGCACTAAATTTACCAGAACTATTGCAAAGTTCCTGTTTATTCGTTTACTTTGCAATCGAAGCATTTGGGGAAACATCATTCTGCTCTCCAAATACTTAAACGAAAAAGCAAAACGAATGAAACGAATAGAGAAATTTGACCAGATACCTGCCAATACAGATATAATAGCCGGTATCGACCTTATCGGGAATATCAAGCAATTATTCAGTCTTCCTTTACAGGCTCCAGGATTTATCTTCCTGCTGTGCACACGAGGAACCTGTACCCTGACCATTCACTTAACCCAATATCAGCTGAAAGAAAACTCCCTTGCCATTGTTGCACCGAACATGTTTTTACAGATAAAGGAACAGAGTTCGGACTGCCGCTTCATTTTTGTTGCTTATTCCAAGGAACTCATTTACGGATCTACCCTGTTCTCACATACCATCGAATATACTCCTTATATATTCGAACATCCGGTTGTGGATCTGAGCAAGAAAGTGGGAAAACTGTTTTATGATTATTTCATGATGCTGATCCGCATTCTGGACCTGAATAAAGAGGAAACGCCACAACAGCAGATTCATCTGTCGTACACACAGATCATCATGTTCCTGAGCAACGTATATAAAGAAAACAAGAACATCACTCAGGTACGGTATAACCGCAATCAGGAAATTGCCAAAGAACTGGTGAGAATGGTTGTACAATATTACAAGACAGAGCGAAACATCTCATTCTATGCCGAAAAGATGCACCTGTCTCCCCAGCATCTCAGTACAACCATCAAGAAAATAACGGGAAAAACACTGACAGACATCATCTCGTCGTTCATCATCCACGACGCGCAGGCCAAACTCCGTTCCACCGAAATGACCATTCAGGAAATCGCTTATTCCCTGAATTTCCCGGATATCTCATTCTTCGGAAAATACTTCAAACGCTATACAGGCATGTCGCCTAAGCAGTACCGCAATTCCTGAGATGCGGTACTTGCTTTTTCTATTATTTATAAAGGAGTGACATCCGTAATGTCCTGAGCATATTTTCTCCGATACCGGATCAGGCGGAACAGATCAGACAGGGCATAAACCATCGACGAAACGCCCAATACGATAAAAGGAACCGTTGCTGCCTGAAAAGGATTCATCAGCACAACAATACCGGCAATCAGTACCAAAGTCGGCACAATATATACTCCCAGAGGTACCGGCATATACTTGCGGACAGAAACAAAGTTCAAGATCTGATTCAGCCCTCCGAGCACCAGCAGAACGCCCAATACATACATCAGAATGCTTACAAAGAACTCAGGCATGATGACCAGCCATAATCCCAGAAGAGTACTTCCCAATGCAATCACCGGAAATGACACATGCAGGTTGGCCCGCTCCCGTTTCTTGGCCTGCGCAAAATAGGAAAACAATCCATAAATGCCCGGCAACAAAAACAAAACTCCAATGGTTATTACCAGATAATTTACTGCGACATCGGGCCACAAGATCAGCAAAAGCCCAACGATCAACGCACAGATGCTGCTCATGACAGCATAACTTACAGAAGACTTCATACGCTTTTATATTAATTGATAACACGAATTTAGTATATTCCTTTCACAGAAACAAGCTCAATCCGAACTTTGTTACTTTCTATTTTTCTTCCGGCATTTCAAAAACCGATATTCTTTCATATCTTTGCAACCGTTGTGTTTCTGAGCATCCTTTCCACACAACTTCCTGCCGGAAAGCATGTACAGCTACACAGCAGGCTGACTGAAACAGTCTCCATCTAACACCTAACGAATACAACCTGTATGCATAAACTGACTCAAAATACCCGGACTGATATCCGAAGCCTCTGCTTCGAGGGAGGTGTCGATGAGCATCATGCCGTGATCCGTATAATCCAGCCGATGCTGTCCTTCTGCGAACAGCGGGACAACATACTGACGGCCCTCCGTGAGCTGACGGAAGGACAACTTCCCGGTGCACGCCCGGTGTTCCTCCGATTCTTTCTGAGTGATGCCGCCAACCAGAGTGGGCTGCTGACCGAAGCTCTGGCGGATTTTCCACCCTGTGCCTGTTCCATCATTGAGCAGCCTCCTCTCGACGGAACCAAAATCGCCCTATGGGTTTACCTGCAGACGCAGGTTACTCCCCGCTCTTTTCTGGAGGGGCTGACCGGAATTGAACACAATGGATATGTTCATCTTTGGGGAGGAAGTGCCTGCCGTCCGGGCACAGACTCGCATGAACAGACCCGCCGGTTGCTGGAAGACTATGCAACCGCTCTGGAAGACAACGGCGGCCGGCTGGCCGATAACTGTATCCGCACCTGGTTTTTCGTACAGAACATTGATGTCAACTATGCCGGTGTGGTGAAAGCCCGCAACGAGGTTTTTCTCCATCAAGGCCTGACCCGCGACACCCACTTCATTGCCAGTACGGGAATTGCCGGACGGAATGCCGATCCTTCCCTGTGCGTCCAACTGGATACATATGCCGTGACCGGGCTCGTTCCCGAACAGGTACATCACCTGTATGCCTCCACTCACCTGAACCGGACCTATGAATATGGGGTCAGCTTCGAACGAGGCACGTATGTAGACTACGGTGACCGCCGGCAAGTGTTTATTTCCGGTACGGCCAGCATCGACAACCGCGGACAGATAGTCCATGCAGGAGACATCAGACAGCAAACGGAACGCATGTGGGAAAACGTAGAGGCTCTGTTGAAAGAAGCCGGAATGAATTATGATGATATCGGACAGATGATTGTCTATCTGCGGGATCCGGGAGACTATCAGACGGTGGAACGTCTGTTTAACGCCCGTTTTCCGAACATGCCCAGAGTGACTGTTCTGGCCCCGGTATGCCGTCCGGGATGGCTGATTGAAATGGAATGTATGGGAACCTGCAAATGGACAGACAAACGTTTCCGGGCATTCTAGTCTGTCAGAAAACTTTTTTTCATCCCTTCTCATCCGCTTTTTCCCGATCAGGATCCGGTCGGAGAAAAGCGGATTTTTCCTGAAAGGAATCTTATAGAAAAGCTCAAAAAAGGCCGAAACGTTTTTTTAAAAGCCCGAAGTCTTTCAACACAAAGGCCGAAGTCTTTTCATGAAAACGTCGAGACGTTTTTTCAAGGGTCCAAAGTGCACTATTTCCCTCCGGAAGCAGTTGAAATATTCTTCCGGAAAGCAACAGACAACCTCAGAAAGTCCTTTTGAAAACTAAAAAGAAACGAGTGCACAATGCTGAGGAATTACCGCACAATACAAACGAAGGACGCGGACCCCTCCGGAAAATACCATCCGGAGAAGTCCGCGCCTGCGCGTGCATCAAGCACCTTGTTCAATATGTTCGGGGTTCTCCCATTAGTTGGCAGCTGAGTCGTTTGCTGCAGGAGCAGCAGCCGGAGCTTCAGCGTCAGTCTGAGGAGCAGCGAATCCGGCCGGAGCATTCAGCGGGTTCGTTTTCTGTTCCTTCACAGCCTGATCCATGATTACAGAAGAACCTTCTGTAGTCGTAGGAATCACGTATGAAGTAGCAATACTGATCACAACCATGAAAATGGCCAGTCCCCACGTAAGTTTTTCAATAAAGTCAGTAGTTTTACGTACACCCATGATCTGGTTGGAAGACGCGAAACTGGAAGAAAGACCTCCACCCTTAGAATTCTGTACCAATACTACAAAACACATCAGGATAGCGGCAAGCACCATTAATACAACAAATAATAAATACATCTTCTTTTATTTTGATTTAGCGTTAATAATCAATTTCTCCAAAAATCTGATTTGGTCTGCAAAGTAAGCATTTTTTTTGGGATATTTCAAATTTAATTTCCGAATAATTTCCAGTGCCTTGTCGTAACGTTGCTGTTTCACGTAAATTTTGGCCAAAGTTTCCGTAAAGTAACTTTCCTCGGGATCTTCTTCCGGATTTTCTTCCTCTCCCATTCCTTCTCCGGCTGGTTCTGACACAGACGCAGCTACAGTTTCCGGTTCTTCTGCCGGCTCTTCAGTTTCCTCCTGCCCTGCAAGCGGTTCTGCCGGCAACTCATCCGGCTGTTCCGGAAGTTCTTCATCCACGGGATGTACTTCCGCTTCTGCTTCCTTGGCAATGAAACGGTCGATCAAATGCTGTCCTTTCAAAGGAACAGCAGCCACTTCCTCATCCCCCTCAGTCATCCGGTCCAGCAGAATAGAAGTATAATCCACACTCACCTCAGCAGGAAGAGGCAGTTCCTGTGCAGGCTCTTCCGGCAATTCTGCCAGGAAACGGTCTATCAGATCCAGAGTCCGGTCGCTTTCTCCCTGCCCGCTCCGTGTTTCCTGCGGGGCATGCTTGCGAATGGTAAAACGTTCGCCTTCGATGAAATAGAACAACAGGCTGAGATCGGCTATATAAATTGCACTCCGGCGAAGTTCTTCCTGGAAGGAAGGATCCTTCAGAACAAACAGATTCTTCAGGTAAAGAACCCGGGCCGTCTGAAAATAGGGATAGCGTCCCACAAGCTCTTTCAGTTCCTGCAGGCTCTCCTCATTCAGATGCTCCGGATGCTTGATCCATTCTTGCAAATGCTGTTCTGTCATGGCTTACCAGTTTGCTACGGTCGCATTGAATATCTGCTCAACAATCTCGTCGATCATCTGATTGACCAGTTCTTCCTGCACGGCAGAAAGCTGCTGGCTGGCATCATATTCACGGCTGGCTGAGAACTGACGATTATCAAAGTCCTCAGCATGGTTTGCATTATTGACAAATCTTACGTTTACCGTCATCCGAAGTTCTGCCATCGTAGAATAACCGTCCGAACCGATACCTTTGTTGATGGCATCATAGTTCGTAATCTCTCCCGACAATTCCAGGTCACCACCCTGACGGACCTGCTTCAGACGGGTCTGCTGCATGAAAATATCCTGCAAGGCGGTATTAAACATAGACTCCATCGGTCCCCATACAAAAGCAGCCGAACGGTTGGGGAAATTCTCGAAAGAAATTGTCTTCGTCTTCTCGTAGTTAATGGAAGAACCATTAAATTTATAGGATATAGTGCAGGCGGTCAGTGCTACCATCATCACAGAAGCAAGCAGCCACACTCTTTTACGGTATTTTTTAATCAAGTCCATATTCTTTTATTTTACGGTAAAGGGTACGTTCGGAAATCTTCAGATCATTTGCCGCGTTCTTGCGCTTGCCATGATGACGCTCCAGCGCCTTGCGGATCATTTCCTTCTCTACATCGTCCAGAGAAAGATTTTCTTCCACATATTCTTCAGTATCCTGCACTTCCTGTGCCTCGGCAGGTTTTACGACCGGTTCGGACAAAGGAGTAACAGACGGCACAGAGGTCATGACAACAGGAGCATCATGTACCAGCTTGACAGGAGCTTCCTGTATATAATGTACCGGTTCATGCGAGGCAACCACGGAAGTTCCTCCCCGCTCGGCCATAATATCGTGTACCAGCTTTTTCAGTTCTGTCACGTCACGCCGCATATCAAACAATACCTGATAAAGGATTTCCCGCTCGCTTTCGAAACTCTTTCCGTTGCCCGCAGGCTTTACTCCCAGAAGGGCGGGCAAACGCGACGACTGCTGGGCCGGCAGATAATTGCGGAGGATTTCCGGGGTAATGTCCCGATTGGTTTCAATGATGGAAATCTGTTCCGTGATGTTCTTCAACTGACGAATGTTTCCCGGCCAGGAATAAGCGACAAGCAACTGACGGGCTGCGTCGTTCAACTGGATGGCCGGCATGTGATACTTCTCTGCGAAATCGGCAGCAAACTTACGGAACAGCAACGGAATATCGTTCTGACGTTCCCGGAGAGGGGGAACCTTAATAGGAACCGTATTCAGACGATAATACAAGTCTTCCCGAAAACGGCCCTCGGCAATGGCTTCAGAAAAATCAACATTGGTTGCCGCCACAATACGCACATCGGTCTTCTGTACCTTGGACGAGCCCACCTTAATATACTCACCCGTTTCAAGCACACGCAACAGACGGGCCTGTGTAGACAAAGGCAGCTCTCCTACTTCATCCAGAAAGATCGTTCCGCCATTGGCTTCGGCAAAATAACCATTGCGGTCGCTGATGGCTCCGGTAAAAGCTCCCTTTTCATGGCCGAACAACTCGGAATCAATGGTTCCTTCCGGAATGGCACCACAGTTAACGGCAATGTACGGTCCGTGTTTGCGACGACTGAACTGATGAATAATCTGAGGAAAACTTTCCTTACCGACACCACTTTCCCCCGTGACAAGTACGGACAAATCCGTCGGTGCCACCTGCATGGCTACATCAATGGCCCGGTTCAATTCTTCGGTGTTACCGATAATGCCAAACCGGAGCTTCACACTTTGTATTTCTGGCTTTACCATAAATCTCTCTCCTTGTTACATGACAAAAGTACAAAAACTTTCTTTTGTACCCGCAATTTTGGCAGGAAAAACACTTAGAACACCGTACGAATCATAAAGCGGATACCCCACTTGCTGGCTGTCGGAAGCTCGTTATAATTCAAGCGACGGACATACTCCACATGAAGCAGCTTGAAAATGTTATGAATACCGGCACTGATCTCTACATAAGGCTTCTTGGGATCCATCACGTAACTGGATGAATGATATACCCCCTCAGCATCATAATGACCGGGGAACATCATCAGCGTAGGATCGTTGGCATTCTGCGGAAGCAACGGATTGTTCTTGTCCGTCAGTGTTCCCCACAGACATTTCACACCGATAAACTCACGCCATTTCAGTTTCTTCAGCAAAGGAATACGGTTGAACAGTTTTCCCTGCATGTTCCATGACAAATCAAGCGATGCATAACGGTCGTTCAGGAACTCCATGTTATTGATCAAGTTGAAGGTCTGATCCTGAATAATATACGACAGGTTGGCTGCCGGCATGATCAGCAAGGGGAACGGAACCTTATTCCACTGGATACCGCCTTTCAGACAGGCATCCACATTTCCCCACGAACTGAGCCAGAAACGTTTGTAGAGACTTACCTCACTCAGATTAAACGCATAGTCAGCTCCCAATATACCTTTGAAACCAACTGTATGCTGAAGAGTGAATACCGGCGCATCAAGATTCACAGGCAGACGGCGCTGCTTGGTATTGATGAACGTCTCTCCCGGAGCATAACGAAGCGCAACGGTTGCCTCTGCTACGGAAAAGTCATGAACATTATAAGGAGACTGTACCCAACGGTTCCCTGTCAGTTCACCGGAAGCCAGGGCCTGCTGCAGACTGTTTTCACCGGCCATCGTCCGGTAGAACAGCTCGCCGCAAGGTTCATAGTTTGCATATTTCAGCATCACCGTAGTCTTGAGTCCCGTTTCACGTTCCAGTTCATATTTCAGGCTGGCCGTACGTTCATAGTTATACTGGTCTACAGAAGTCACCTTGAACGAAGTGAACACGTTATCCTTGTCTGTTCCCATGAACTTGTCCGAAGGCAACATGTTGTCGTATGAATAAGACGCAGTCAATGAATTGATCGGATATTCACGGGGCAGGTATTCTTTCTTGTTGAAGGAATATTCCACTTCACCCTTGTATTTCGACTTCTCATCCTTGAAACCATAAGCATAATATCCGCGGAAGAAAAGATGCGGATGGAGGTTGGCCGTTGTCTGGGCAGAAGCTCTCAAACGCAGACCGTCAATGTAGTTACTTGAGATCATGGTGTTGATTGGACCGATATCTACCTTGCTGGGACGCCCCTTCACTCCTGTTTCCACAAAGTTCTCAATAAACGCTTTGGCTACAAAAATGATATACTTGAATCCTTTGATCTTGCTCAGATTCTCCACGAAAGAATCCATCTTTCCTTCCGATTTCGTAAGTTCGGTAGGACGATATTCTTTCCAGAACGAATCATCTCGCATCATGGCATTGATATCTTTGATCTCATCGCCCTTTTTCTTAAAGATCCTTGCCGGTATTTCTTCGAAACCGAAATCCGAATAACGGGTTGTTCTTCTTACCTGGAAAGAGCCCAGCAGCTTTTTCAGATAAGACAATTCGCAAAGCATATCATCTTCTTCCAGTACCCATTCACCGGAAGGAAGTTCTCCAAACTTCTGCTCAATGATCATGTGGTCCACGAAGTTGATATCACTCTTCTTGGGAAGATTCATCACACATTTCTTCACGCGGAATGTAGAATCGGCAAGGATATAAAGGTGTCCGGTGAAACCAAAGTCCTGCGAATTGTTCGGCACGAAAGACAGATGGAAGCACTGGTCACGATCCACATAGACCGTATCCATAATATAATACTTATAGAAACCGATACCAGCCTTCGATACAGGGCTGTCAAAAGGATACTGCAGGAAACGGAAGCGGTCCTGATAGATATTGATATCCTGGAACACATCCTTCAGTACGGTAGTCAGCATGTCACCGGTATTGAAAAGTTCGTTTACCCCCGAAGAGTTCAACCCTTTGATGATCGTTTTCTCATCATGGGGATTTTTCCGGTACAGCTTCTCCGAAACCGTTTCGTCCACAGATATGGGAAGAATGTTCTTTCCCGTTACTTCACACACCTCTACCTGGTCACGGAAGAACGGATATTTCTTAAACAGATTTGATTCTCTCAGCGAGTCGGTTGTGATGTCATTCAGCGAAAACGTAATTTTCTGATACTTGTTGTAGTGATAGTAATCGTTCACACTCAGATCATTCGCTTTCTTGGCATTGATAACCTTCTCCATCATAATAACGGCCGGATTGTTCTTTCGGGAATATTTCTCCTTCTTGGGCTTTACCACCACTTCGTCCAGCACCAGATCGGCCTTCATCTTTACGTTCAGCGTACGGGTTTTCGAAGATACCTTCAGCACCTGCGTACTATAGCCCACCATGGAAAACGTCAGTTCATTCCATCCCTCATGATAAGAGATAGAATACTCACCATCCAGATTGGTTACGGCTCCTACACCTTTTCCCTCATAATAAATATTCAAATAAGGAATAGGGTCTCCTGTTTCCGCATCAGTCACGACTCCTCGAATCTGTGCCGAAAGTTGTCCGACTCCCAGACATATCATCAAAATCAAGAATAATCTTTTTACCATATACAAAATCGAACTGGTCTAGTCTATTAAAAACTGAAATGTAGACAAAGTTACATAGCATGAACAAACCTAGCAAATACAAGGTTCAAAAAAACAACATTCTTACCTTTTTTTATGAATAATAGGAAACTAAAAGGAACAAAAACAGATGTTTCACAGAAACCTCAAGCCCTATTTACAAATAAAAAGCGGATGTCAATATTCCCGCAGAAAACAAACATCTGCAAAGGATTTATTGACATCCGCCTTGAATCAAAAGGTGTTTTTTATCGATATAAAAACATTATTGACCGATTAAAAAAGTAATCTTGCGCAATGAAACAATGGTTTAATCGATTTCCTCGTCAGCTTCATAACCACCCATTTCACGAAGTGCGTTCTTCAGCATTACATACTGCTGGAACAAATGATTTACCGGAACTTCGTCTGCGGTATAATCATGCATCGGGCTCTTCAGGAAGAAGCTCAGGAAACGCTGGATACCATAACGTCCGGCACGGGCAGCCAGGTCACTCAACAATACCAAATCCAGGCAAAGAGGAGCTGCAAGGATAGAATCACGGCACAAGAAATTGATCTTGATCTGCATAGGATATCCCATCCAACCGAAAATATCAATATTGTCCCAACCTTCCTTATTGTCATTGCGGGGAGGATAATAGTTGATACGTACTTTATGATAATAGTCTGTATACAGATCAGGCTGGTTTTCCGGAACCAGGATTGACTCTAAAGTAGACAGCTTGCTGACTTCCTTCGTGTGGAAGTTTGCCGGTTCGTCCAATACGAGCCCGTCACGGTTACCCAGAATGTTGGTTGAGAACCATCCGGAAAGACCCAGACAACGAGTTCCGATGATCGGTGCAAAACCTGATTTAACCAGAGTCTGTCCGGTCTTGAAGTCTTTTCCTGCAATAGGCATCTTTGTCTTTTCAGCCATTTCCCACATAGCAGGAATATCAACGGTTGTATTCGGAGCACCCATAATAAACGGCGCACCTTCTGCCAGTGCAGCGTAAGCATAACACATAGACGGAGCTACATGTTCGCGGTCATCGTTCTTCATAGCCTGTTCCAAAGCAGCCAGAGTTCCATGAACTTCTTCACATACAGGAACGTAGATTTCCGTAGAAGCAGCCCACAAAACAACAATACGGCTACATCCGTTTGCAGCTTTAAAATCACGGATATCCTGACGCAACTGCTCTACCATATCCCAACGGGTTGCACAATCCTTCACATTGTTTCCGTCCAGACGTTTAGCATAATTATGATCAAAAGCAGCCTTCATCGGGACAATCTTTTCCAGTTCATCTTTCACCGGATTGATATCCTTTTCCTTCAACACTTCACAATTGATGGCTGATTCATAGGCATTGGCAGGATATACATCCCATGCACCGAAAACGATATCGCTCAATTGAGCCATCGGCACGATCTCGCCATAATGAAGGTATTTCTTAGATTCTCCACGACCTACACGGATTTTATCATACTGCGTCATAGAACCTACTGGTTTCGCCAACCCTTTGCGGACCATTAAAACACCGGTTATAAAGGTCGTTGCAACAGCGCCTAATCCAACACACAATACACCCAGCTTTCCATCTGCGGGTTTTACATTGCTTTTTTCCATTTCTTAATCTTTTAATTTCAACAAAAGTATTCCACTATGGAATACCAGAAACAAATTGCTTCAAAGATACGTCTTTGTTTCTGAAAAAGTAGCCTTTTTCTTGATATTTATCAATTGTTTAAGATAATCCTGCCAATAAATCAGACAAATAGAACATTTTAAAACCAGCCCAGCGACAATCAGTATAGAGGATTCCACCTTATTACATAAGCAATACTTCTTTTTACCATGCCTTTTATACCATTCCTATGGGATAAACCGCCCTTTCTTAAATAATGTTTATATAAACTAAAAAAGGACTGACTGGATCTGTCCCCTGACTGACAACCTGCAAAATTATACGTATCTTTGCGCCCAGTTTTAGAGAAATCACAAAAACATGAATGATATTTGTTGCATTGGGCATATAACTTTGGATAAAATTATAACGCCCAAACAGACTACGTACATGCCTGGTGGTACTTCTTATTATTTCTCCCATGGCATCCGGCATTTAAAAGATACTCGAAATTACAAGTTGATCACCGCCTTGGCACCGAGTGAATACAAAGCCGTCGAGGATTTACGGGCCAAAGGCATTCAAGTAGAAGTCCTGCCTAGTAGAAAGACCGTTTATTTTGAAAATATTTACGGAGAGAATCAGGACGACCGGAAACAGCGTGTGCTTGCCAAGGCTGATCCGTTCACCGTTGAAGAACTGAAAGACGAAGAAGCCAAGTTCTTTCACCTGGGAAGTCTGCTGTCTGATGATTTTTCCCTTGATGTTGTCAAGTTATTGTCGGGCAAAGGGAAACTTGCTGTCGATGCACAGGGCTATCTGCGGGAAGTCAGAGGTGAACAGGTCTACCCCACTGACTGGAAAGACAAAAGAGACGCTTTGAAATACATTGATATCCTCAAGGTCAATGAACACGAAGCAGAAGTGCTGACTGGATTCAAGGACTTCAAGCAGGCTGCCTTACAATTGGCAGAATGGGGCGTAAAAGAGGTACTGCTTACATTAGGAAGCTTAGGCTCCATCATTTATGCCGAAGGCACATTCTACAAGATTCCCGCTTATCCGGCCAAGAACGTAGTTGATGCTACGGGCTGTGGAGATACCTATTCCATGGGATATCTGTACATGCGCAATAAAGGGGCTTCTTATGAGGAAGCCGGATGTTTCGCAGCTGCATTATCTACCATCAAACTGGAAAAGTCCGGTCCTTTCTCCGGTACGGAAGAGCAGGTATGGGATATTATCCGAAACAGCGAACTTCACGCAACCGTTATCTAAAAAACAAGAAACTGTCTCCAGACAGAAAAATCGGACAGACTTACTCAGCTGTCCATAAATTAAAAAATAAGAATCTCCTGCTTTAAGCCATATAATTCAGAAAAATAAGGGCTAAAGCAGGAGATTCTTATTTCACAATTCTGTTTTGAGACAATCTCTTTTTATCTTTTCTTCAGGACAGCCCGAGCGTAACCTAATACGACAACATATCCCAGCAGCGGAACAATAAACGATAAAGACATCGAGAAAGTATCAGCCACATATCCCATCAACAGAGGTCCGACTGCTCCTCCCACCGGAGACATCATCAGGAAAGAAGAGGCCCGTTTGGTGTGACTTCCTAATCCCCGCAAAGCCAGGGCAAAAACAGTGGGAAACATAATAGCTTCAAATGCATAGCAGCACAGTAAAGCAATCAATGATACCATGCCTAAATCTGCAATGACCAGCAATGTCATTGAAACAGTTCCGACTGCACACCAGAACAGCAGCTTTTCTGCACGTACCCGACTCATGATCCAGCTTCCGACAAAACGTCCGGCCATAAAGAGACTAAGTCCTCCAAACGAAAGAACCAGAGAAGCCTGACGGGCAGTCATCCATCCCTGCTCTACTACATAATTGATAAAAAAGCTGTTGATGGAAATTTCACTGATTTCATACGCAAAAAGAGCCGCAAGTCCGAAGATGAAAAGCCGGTGAGACCACAGTCCTACCCGGTGACCCTGATCATCCAGTTCCACTTCATGCTTAATTTCCGGCAGGCGGACACGTGAAAAGACCAATGCCACCAACAGCACAACCACTCCCATACAGGTATATGGTAAGGCAACATTGCCGGAAGCAGCCTGATCTTCTTCAGAAAACAACAGCAGCCCGGCCAGCAACGGCGCAAAAATACATCCCAGACCATTGAAAGACTGGGCAAAGTTTAAACGGCTGGCAGCAGTTTCCCGGGCTCCGAGCTCTGTCACATAGGGATTCGCTGCAGTTTCCAGAAACACCAGTCCGCAGCCGATGACAAACAGAGAGAAGAGGAACATATTGAACGACATCATGTACTGCCCCGGAATGAACAACAGAGATCCAATTCCATACAGCAGCAAGCCAAAGACCACTCCCCGGCGATATCCCCAACGGGTGATAAACATTCCTGCCGGGATAGCCATTACAAAATAGCCCATATACATGGTTGCCTGAATCAGTGCAGAGTGCGCACGCGTAATCGCCAGCAACTCCTGAAAATGCTTGTTAAGCACATCCAAAATAGCATGAGCAAATCCCCAAAGGAAAAACAATGAGGTCAAAAGCACAAAAGGTACCCGATACTGACTTGCAACCAGTGCAACAGATTTCTTCGTCATATTCTGATCTTTTTGATTATTTCCAGTCATTATACCAATGACTTCTTTTACAGATTTATAAATTGCAACAGGTCTGGAAGATCAGTAATAATAACATCGGGAAGCGATTCGTCAATCTCTTCATTTCCCCATCCTTCTCCACTTAACCAGGCAACCTTGCAGCCTACCGCCTTGGCCGGAACAACATCCTTTGAAAAGGAATCACCAACCACGAGAACTTCACCGGCAGGAAGTCCCATAGCTTCCACTCCCAGCCGGTATATCGCCGGATCCGGCTTGCGCACTCCAACAACAGAAGATTCCACAATGTCTGAAAAGAAATCAAACAGTTCAAAATCTTTCAGAATCGTCTGAATATTTCCATAAAAATTGGAAACCAGCACCAGCTTGTAATGTTCCGATAACTTCTGCACTACCGGACGTGTACGCTTCAATACATTCAGTACATATTCATAACAGCTGTCTGCAATCTTTGATGCATAACCCTGTTCAGATGCTTTCTGTGCATCCAGCTTTCCCTGTTCTATCAGCCAGCTTATCTGAATATCCGTCTTGATACGAAGCACATCATGGAAGTTGTGTTCCGGTTTTACAAGCGGCACACGAGCCAGTGTGCGTTCACCATGAACATAGGCATCACGAAAATCAGCCTTACTCACCGGTACTTCATACGTTGCATACTTTTCCCACAACACTTCCGCCCAATGACGGCTGTTTGTATCAATGGTACCACCATAATCAAAGATGATTCCTTTAATATCTGTCAATTTATTCATGCTCTTTATCTTTATTTACGCCGTTGCCTACTTTCATCAGCAACACGCCTATTACAATCCAAATTAATTCCCGCACACGGGTAATCAGTCCTGTATAAATTCCGAAGGCACTCGGAATAGCCAGTCCTCCTGTAGCCAGAGCAAAACCTCCTTCACGGGCCCCCAGCTGCATCGGGGAAAAGAAGAAAAGATTGGCAAACAGGGAAGTAAAAGCCATGATCAGGATACAAGCCAGAAAGCTGACATCCGAAGTCAGAATATTCAGAATGAACCAGACCTCCAGACATCCTACAATACGGGCCGAGAACTCCAGTCCCAATGATGCATAGAAGGTTGACTTGCGCTGCTTGTGCAGTTCTGCAATCTGATTGTCAACCCGCTCCAGAGTCTCACGCTTTTCTGTCAGGAAACGGCGTGCCCATTTCCGCACAAAAGGCAAATGACCCAGCAGCTTCAACGTACGCACTGCCATCCCGTTCCGATATCCTTTCATAAAGAAATAGATCGCAACCAGGCAACAGAAAACTACCACAGCCAGAACGATCGCCATTCCCGCATTCAACGGCTCAACTGCCAGATACAAAAAGACAGAAGCAAGCCAGAAGCAGAAATGTGAAAATATATGCATCATGACATACAGAATGACCGACGATGTAGCCTTACTGCCTCCGACATAAGGAGTCAGTTCCATGATACGATAAGGCTCACCCCCCATCAGACCGACCGGAGTGGCATAGTTCAACGCAAACCCGGAAATGGTCAGCTTATACACTTTCCAGAAAGGAACCTTTGCATGCTTGCCGTCACGGATAATGATATACCAGGAAAGAGCATTCAGCAAGTAAATGAATACCCACAGTAAAATAACGGCAGGAAACCAGATACCCGCCTTACGCAAGTTCTGCAACAGTTCCTGATAATCCATGTCGAAAGTAAACAACATGACGACAATGGCAAAGATCCCAAAGAACCAAAATATATTTCTGAACTTCTCCTTCATCAGGCATACTTTTGATAGAAACGTGCACTCAGCGCTTCATGCTGGTGACGCATGTAAACAAACAAAGCGGTCATTACTACAATCTCGAACATGAAATAAACCCAGGGCTCACCGATCAGCAAACTGATATAAAGCGCAATGGCACGCGTATTAAACGTCAGGATATTGGTATATTTCATCAGCGGCAGACTGGCTGCACGGAATTCATCACGCAAGCTTTGAGGAATATCATCCCCGTACTTCTGCTGAACGAGCGCATAGAAACGCTGGAAATTCGGTGTCATCTGCTCCTGCTGGCGTGTATAGTTTCCATAAAAATAAAGGAATGCCTTCCACCAGAAATTTCCCTTCCAGGGCAGACTGTGAAAGATTTCACGCTGCTGCTTGAAGTTATCCAGTTCACTTCCGGTCTTTCCTTTCAGGAAGAAAAGATGAATATTCCGGTAATAATCGGCCAGTGTACACTGCTTGCTGTGGCAGATGGTTCCTGAAAGCAGTGCCAGCAACCAAATATAAATTCCCCACGTCATGCCCTCACTTGCACCGATACCGAAAGGCATGGGCTGGTTGGTAAGACGCAGACAGATAGCCACATAAATAGTAAAGAACCACAGGTCACCAGCAAACCCGTCGAGCATACGTCCCCAACGAGTCTTCTTCCCTGTCATACGGGCCAGCTGACCGTCGCAGCTATCATAATGGTTAGCCCACATAAGCAGGAAGATACCGATCAGCGTATGTTTCATGTCCGGGAAATAGAACATGACACCGGCAGCCATTCCCAATATGATCGACAAAATAGTTACGACATTCGGGTGTACCCCCAGTTTTTTGAAGAACAATGCCCAGGCATATCCGACAGGCCGGTTAAAATAAATATCCAGAAACTCCTCTGTGTCCATCGACTTGAAAGAAGCTTCAATACCTTTTTTTTCTGTACTCATGTTATTTCTTTCTAGAATCTGTAATCCGGTTATAAATACATTCTGCGATTTTCTTGCCAGCCTCTTCCCTGCACCGTGCAAAGCTGGGCCAGTCATTGAAGTCAATGATACGTATCTCTCCGCTGGAAGATACGACGCAGTCACCGCCATAAACAGGAACATCCAGCACTTCCGAAGCCCGGTCACTGTATGCTTTCAGTTTTTTCACATCAAAGGGATAACCGCGCGTTTCACCATTGATGGCTTCCAGTCCGAATTTGCTGTGCGACTGTTCCGAAGGATAAAACGTATAGAAAAAGTCTGTGCCCTGCACACCATAGAACTTCACCAAGTCTCCAACCAGATGTTCATTGACCACAGCTTCCGGAATTCCGCGATTGCGAAAATCTGCCAGAACGTGCTCTGCTTCCTCCCGACACTCCACAAATACAACATCTTCCTTTACCATGGCGTGCGAATTACCCCGCTTGATCCAGCATGGGAAAATGTCCGGTTCAAAGCTACGGTCGGTCGGAATGATAAAGCTTTTAGGGTGTGGAATTCCATTGGCCATCAACAATTCAGTCATAGCCTTCCGCACACACCGATCGATACCGTATGCTGAATTAACCACCAATGACCCTTCATCTTCCAGTTCCTTCAGACGGTCAATCGTAGCTCTGTCACGAGCCATGTCAAATATAAATTCCCCGGCAATACGTTTCTCTACAAATTCTTTCTCGGGATATACTGTGACTTCACAGCCTTTTTTCTTCAATTCTTCGACAGTGATCCGAAAGATAGCCGCATCGTTATCCACGTGGTTCGGCGAGAACTCACTTCCGCGGCTGACTCCGATCACCCGAAGACTTTCTTCTGTTTCTAACATTTCTTATTGTCTACTTTCTTTAGTTATCCTTACCATTCAAAAAAGCCTCAGCTTTTTCTATGTCACTAGCATGGTCTACATCCAATATCTTTGAAAAAGGATAAGCGCCCAGATGTAACCCGTCGGCTACCAGCTGACGCTGAAAATTCCGCATACGTGACATACCATTTTCCATACATCTCTGTAAAGTATCGATTGACTTCGGTGTCAGACAATAGATTCCCCCGGAAATATAACGGCAGTCCGGTGTACGTGCATCGTGAAATCCTGTAATATTCAACTCCTCATCAGTCGATATATACAAAGGTTTTTCATCATCAATATAGTCGGTAACAGCCATCAGTCCATCCTTGTCCGAAGCCTTGAAAGTCTCAATAAACCGTGAAAACTCTTCTTCACGGAATATCGTGTCAACCGTTGTCAGACAAAACTTGTCATCCTTCAGATAAGTACTCAACTCATAGAAACTGTGCATTGAACTGGGAGTTGTCTTCACGATAACTTCCAGAGGCACTTCAGAAACCTTTTTCAGAAGAGCCAGATGTTCTTTCGTCTGAGCCACCTCGTTATTGATGATTACCACAACCTGCTCTGCTCCATTCTTCGCAAAGATATGGATCAGACGGTCAATCATAGCCATGCCGTTCAGCTGCACTAACGGCTTAGGCAGCTGAACGCCTTCCTGGGCAAGTCTCGATCCTTCCCCAGCTGAAATAATAGCAAACTTCATTTTTATCTCTTAATCTTCTACAGTATCCAGTTTCAGTTTGTCACTGTCGTCCCGTTTTTCGTAATATTGTCTGCGCAACGGATGAGCATTAATTTCTGCTTCCATGCAACGGCGGCGAAAGACATCTATAGCCACATAAACAGCCTGCCGGAAAGAATCTTCCGAAGCAACTCCCTTGCCGGCAATATCATACGCGGTTCCGTGAGCCGGAGAAGTGCGTACAATGGGAAGACCAGCCGTAAAGTTCACTCCTTCATCCATGGCAAGAGCCTTGAAAGGAGCCAGTCCCTGATCATGATACATTGCCAGGATTCCATCGAAATAAGTATAGTTTCCTGAGCCCATAAAGCCGTCAGCCGGATAAGGACCAAAGCATTGCACACCATTGGCTATCATCTCCTGCATGGCCGGTATGATGACAGTCTGTTCTTCCGTACCCAGCAAACCTTCGTCTCCAGCGTGCGGATTGAGCGAGAACACAGCAATACGGGGATTGTCAATACCAAAGTCTTTCTTCAGGGATTTGTGGAATATATCGAGTTTTTCCATGATCAGTTCTTTCGTGATCTGACTGGAAATTTCACTAACCGGCACGTGTCCCGTTACCAGAGCTACACGGAAGTCATTCTTCAGCAGGATCATCAGCGCTTTCTGTCCTTCTCCCACCCGTTCTTCAATGTATTCCGTATGACCGGGGAAATGGAAATTGTCCGACTGAATGGTGTGTTTATTGATCGGAGCTGTTACCAGCACGTCAAAATATCCTTCCTGATATTCCTGAAGAGCACGTTCCAGTGCATCCAATGCAGCTTTTCCCGCTTCAGCACTCGGTCTGGTCAATTCCACCTTCAGTTCATCAGCCGTGCAGTTGACAATATTCACACGTCCGTCCTGTGCCTCCGCAGCCGAAGGAACAATACTGAAGTTCGTCTGAATATCCATCGCCTTACGATGATATGCAGCCACTTTGGGAGATCCATAAATAACCGGCGTGCAAAGTTCCAGCATTACAGGATCGGCAAAAGCTTTCAGAATGACTTCATAGCCGATGCCATTAATATCTCCGTGGGTGATACCCACCTTTATCTTACGTTCTTCCATTCTCTATTATTTCTTATTTCTGTTGTTCTGCTTCTTTCACTGCTTTCTCTTCGGATATAGACTGGTCAACCGGCAGTTCTGACAGGCCCTTGCCTTTTTCCTGCGGTAATTTCAGCGTATAAAGGGCAGCTTCCAGCTTACGCATGGGATCACGCTTCAGCTTAGACGGATTATACACAAATCCTTCCACAACGATTACCCGTGCATTGGCGCGGTCAACCCGTACATGTGAAACAAACGGGCCGCCCATCGCGTCATTCTTCATTTCCCAGAGTCCGCGTACTTCGAATGCATAGTCACCCTGTACTGCAATATTCTTTACGCTGACCAACGAAGAGTCGGCCGTTTCCATATACATACCTTCACGTGCTCCCGGAATATTGATAGCCATGACAGAGTCACGCTTGTGAATGAAAAACTCCTTCGTAAAAGTACGGTTGTCTCTGAAAGGATAGGAATACATCACGAAGTTCAGGTCATTCAGATTGTTTGAAGCCCACAAAAAATCCTGTCCTGTCTTGTACGATGTCAGATCTTCCGGCATCCAGATGTCACAGTCGAACTGACTGCCTACGCGTGCAGAAACCAGAGAACTGTGTTCTTTCTCCAGTAACTTAATCTGACGGTTCATCTCAGCACGGGTAAAGAAATCCACGATGACATTTCCATGTTTGGATACATAATCCGCAAAATCCTCCTGACTCGGCGACTGGATAGTCATGATCATCTGCGGAGAAGAATAAGCATCGCGGGTATATTTAAACTTTGTCTGCGTATAGACACTGGGCTGTATATCCACAATGATGATATTGCGGAAAATACGCATGGCCCGTTCAAAGTATTCAGGTCTTACACGAGATATACGGAAAGAGCGCTCCGACTGGGGAAGTCCGGGCACATCGGTATCCAATACATGAAAAAGCGCACTGTCCGGGCTCATCCAGCACTTGTCGTCTGCTACGACCAATACCTCGTACGGACGTCCGCTAGAGATCGGAGTTACCATGCTTTTCCCATCACCACAAGAAGTAGAAGCCAGCATCACCAGCATTGTACTTAAACCTAAAATCAGTTTTTTCATATTCTTCGAGTATTAAACGGTTTCATTATTTTGTTTATTGGCCTGCTGCTTGGCTGTCGACAACATGCCGCAGGCAGCAAAGATGTCCTCTCCTCGTGAAGCACGGATTGTTGCGAACAGGCCATGTTGCGTCAGATAATCACGGAAAGCCAGCATGGTTTCCATATCCGCTCCCTCCAGATCCACATTCGGTATGGCATGAAAACGGATCAGGTTCATCCGGCAATCCAGCCCCCGCAACAGGCGGACCAGTTCCTTGGCATAAATCAGACTGTCGTTGACTCCCTTGAAAACAATATATTCAAAAGAAAGACGACGCTGCTTGCTGAAATCATACTGCCGGAGAATATCCACTATCTCTACTATGGAAAAAGCTTTCTCCGCCGGCATCAGTTCCTGTCGCTGAGCAGGGAACGGCGAATGAAGACTGATAGCCAGATGGCAGTCACTCTCGTCGAGGAAGCGTCTCAAACCTTTACGAAGTCCCACAGACGATACGGTAATCCGCTTCGGACTCCAGGCATACCCATAACTGGCAGTCAGGATTTCCAAAGCACGAAGTACTTCATCCAGGTTATCAAACGGCTCTCCCATTCCCATAAATACCACGTTTGTCAGCGTATCACGCTCAGGAATGGAATATATCTGGTTCAATATCTGAGCTGCAGTCAGGCTGTTTGTATAACCTTGCTTTCCTGTCATACAAAATTTGCAGTTCATCTTACAGCCAACCTGAGAAGACACGCACAAGGTAGCACGGTCTGCATCAGGGATGTATACTGACTCAACGTAATCACCTTCAGGGGTGCGGAACAGATATTTCACGGTTCCATCCACCGAACGCATCTCGTGGACAGGTGCCGTAGCTCCTACTTCATAACACTCTTTCAGCCGTTCCCGGTTCTTCACCGACAGGTTTGTCATCTCATCAATCGATGCAACCTTGCGGCCATACAGCCATGAAGCAATCTGTCCGGCCGTAAACTTAGGCATTCCCAAGTCCAGCACAATCTGCGTCAGTTCGTCTAAAGTCTTGCCCAACAACGGAGCTTTTGTACTATCCATTCTATGCTTAATCTATATAATTAATGTGCAAAGTTAGTCAAAAAATAAAATATTTCCCCCATGTTTTACAGAATAAAATAATATTTATCTGATAATAAGCCTTTTAGAAAGAAGTTTCGTTTCCTCATCCTCAAACAGCCAGCCTTCCGGCAAAAAGGCATTCAATGCGGTTTTATCGAGTAGTACGATTCGGCTGCAACGACCGCACGATTCAGCCTCAACGACCGCTCGATTTGGCCGCAATGACCGCACAATATCACGGCTGCCTGCAGACACAGAAAATCCAACCGCTAGCAGGGCTCAAACAAATGATTTTCGATTTCGTGACCGCAAAAGTTAAAAAATTCATGACTTCTCGTTATATTTGTCCCAATAAACCGTTCAGACATGAAAAAGACAATCACATGCTTCATCCCTTACGGAAAGGGAGCTCTGCCGGAAGAAACACTGGCAGCCTTATTGGATCATCCCTGCATCCACCAGATATATCTGCTGGTAAAAACTCCGGCAACCCTCCAGGGAAAATATGCCCGCTGTCAGCAACTGTCCGTAGAATCACCCGCCGGCACAGACGCTATGCTTCAGATAGCCTCCCATACCCAGACACCTTATATTTTATTATTGACCAAAGAACAAGGAGTTGAACTTGGATACATGGCACTGGAACGATTCTGTGACTACCTGCAAGCTCCTTCCTGTGGTATGGCTTATGCCGACCGCTACCAATGGATCGCAGGCAAACGCACAAATCATCCCGTCATCGATTATCAGACAGGCAGCGTACGCGATGACTTCGACTTCGGTCCCCTGCTGATGTTCCGCTCCGAACACTTCAAAAAAGCTGCTGACTGCATTGCCTGTCAGCCTGCCTATCTCTATTCCGGACTCTACGCTCTGCGGCTGGCTCTGACAAAAGAGACAGAACTGATCCATATCCGTGAATACCTTTATGCCGAAACAGAAGAGGATACCCGGCTTTCAGGTGAGAAGCAGTTCGACTATGTGGATCCGCGCAACCGGCAAGTCCAGCTGGAACGCGAAGCAGCTTTCACCTGCTACCTCAAGGATATTCATGCCTGGCTGTCTCCGGATAAACGCCGGATAGACTGTACGGCCGGAGACTTCCGTTACGAAGCATCTGTCATCATCCCTGTACGCAACCGGGTACGGACCATCGAAGATGCCATCCGTTCCGTACTGGAACAGCAGACAGATTTTCCGTTCAATCTGATTGTCATCGACAATCATTCTGACGACGGAACCACTGAAATCATCCAGCGCTATGCTTCCCATCCCCAAGTCATTCATCTTATTTCCGAGCGAACGGATCTGGGAATCGGCGGATGCTGGAACCTGGGTGTGCATCATCCGGACTGCGGACGCTTTGCGGTTCAGCTTGACAGCGATGACCTTTACAGCAGTCCTGCTACCCTGCAGACCATTGTCAACAAGTTTCACGAAGAGCAATGTGCCATGGTTATCGGAACATACCGCATGACTGATTTCAGTCTGAACACACTTCCTCCGGGTATCATCGACCACCGGGAATGGACGGACGAGAACGGAGCAAACAATGCTCTGCGCATCAACGGACTGGGAGCACCCCGGGCCTTCTATACACCACTGCTGCGTGACATCCGTGTGCCCAACACCAGTTACGGAGAAGACTACGCACTGGGACTGGCTTTCTCCCGTCAATATCGCATCGGACGCATCTATGAGGTACTCTACCTTTGCCGCCGCTGGGAAGGAAATTCTGATGCAGCCTTGAGTATCGAAAAAATCAACCAGAACAACAGCTATAAGGACAGTCTGCGTACCCTGGAAATCAAGTTACGCCAGCAACTCACGAAGGGATTCATCCGTCATCAGCTGGAAATCTGGGAACTGGCACGCAAGAATCATGAGGCACTGGAACATGTGCAATGCCGTACCTTCCGGATCGGAGAAAACGAAATTACGGTACAGTTCAATCCGGCAAGAGCGGTATCCACCTATGCCAAACTGGATAAAGCTTCGCTGGAAGCACGGCCCTGCTTTCTCTGTCCGGCCAACAAGCCGAAAGAACAGGAAGAAATCCGTATCGAACTTGACGAACCGTTCATCCTGCGTCTGAATCCCTACCCGATCCTTCCGGATCATCTGACCATCTCCAGTGAAAAACATCAATGGCAAACCCTTGCGGGAAAAACCGGCCGCCAGCTGCCGGGCAAACTGACTGCCTGGCTGGAAACTCATTTCAATTCGGGATACGCGCTGTTCTACAACGGCGCACACTGCGGAGCATCTGCCCCCGACCACTTCCACTTTCAGGCGGCTCTCCAACAGAATATTCCTCTCATCCGGCAATGGAACCGGCTGATGGAAAAGGCCCGGAAGACAGATCAGGACACACTGTCCGACGGAAGCTGTTGCACCAGCTATGAAATTCCGGGGTATGTCTGCCCGATTCAGGCCTTCATTACTGACCGGGAATATGAAACAAGTACCGTCCTCGTGGAACGATACCTCGGAAGCCTCAGCCAGCATCCCGGCGAAGATGAACCCCGCTACAACCTGTTTGCCTGGAAAGATGCCCGGCTGGGATTTATCACCGTCTATATTCCCAGAAACCGGCATCGTCCTGCCTGCTACTCAGCGACAGGAGACCAGCAACTGCTGGTCAGCCCGGGGGCACTCGATATGGCCGGACTGATCGTCACACCAAGAAAAGAAGATTTTGAGAAAATAACCGAAAAAGATATCTGCCAAATTTATCAGGAAACCGGAAACAGCCTTTCCCCATCCTTTTAATCACACCGAAGCAATATGAAAGAACCTGAAATAAGCGTAGGCATTGTCAGCGCACTGGCCATCCAGTTTACGCTGAACGGACACTTCACCGCCAAAGGAAGTACGGTTTGCGACCAGCAAGACGTTGCATTCCACGAAGGAGGCATTCTCTGGAATGGAAACATTTATCACGAACTGACCTTTTCTCCCCTGGAGAAATCCTGCTCTTTTTCTCTGGAGAATGTAACCATCGGCATCGGTTTCCACTGGGAACGGCAGGAGACACAGGTTTTCCCGGGTATTCTGAAACTCGTCGTGCACGAAGGGAAAATAGCTGCCATCAATCTGCTTCCGGCCGAAGTGTATCTGGAAAGCGTCATCTCATCCGAAATGAATGCCACGGCACCACTGGAGTTTCTGAAAGCACATGCAGTCATTTCACGCAGCTGGCTGCTCGCCCAGATACAACGGAGAAAGCAACCTGAGAAAAAAGGAAATGAATTCTTCTCATTCATCAAGACCGAGAATGAGTACCTGAGATGGTACGACCGCGAAGAACACACCATCTTCGATGTATGCGCCGATGATCATTGCCAGCGGTATCAAGGCATCACCAAGGCTACCAGTCCCAATGTTTCGGAAGCTGTCCGTACGACCAGCGGCGAGGTACTGACCGAAGGAGGAGAAATATGCGATGCCCGTTTTTCCAAATGCTGTGGCGGAGTTACCGAGGAATTCAGCTATTGCTGGGAAGAGAAGAATTATCCGTATCTTCAGGCAGTCAGAGACTGCACGGCCAATATCCCCCTTCCGGATCTTACCAACGAACAGGAAGCTGGAAAATGGATTCGTTCCCAACCGGAAAGCTTCTGCAATACGCACGACAAACAGATCCTTTCACTGATCCTGAACAATTACGACTACGAAACAACAGACTTCTATCGGTGGGAAAAACATTACACTCAGGAAGAACTTGCCGGACTGATCAACCGGAACACCCGAAGTGATTATGGTGAGATCATCGATCTGATACCTGTTGAACGGGGAAAGTCCGGACGCATCAGTAAACTGAAAATTGTCGGAACCCACAAGACAATGATTATCGGCAAGGAACTGGAAATCCGGCGCATCCTCTCTGAAAGTCACTTGTTCAGTTCCGCTTTTGTCGTTGACCGGGGACCTATACAGAACGGTGTACCCGAATGGTTCCATCTGACAGGAGCCGGATGGGGACATGGAGTTGGTCTTTGCCAGATCGGAGCCGCCGTCATGGGCGAACAAGGTTACGACTACCGGGAAATCCTGAAACATTATTACAAAGAAGCAGACATTGAAAAACGTTACTGACCATGAAACAAAACCTGTCACCCTGGAAATGGGTGCCCACTCTCTATTTTGCTGAGGGGCTTCCCTACGTCGCAGTCATGGTTCTTTCGCTTGTCATGTACAAGCGAATGGGCATTTCCAATACGGAAGTTGCCCTGTACACCAGCTGGCTGAACCTTCCATGGGTCATTAAGCCCTTGTGGAGTCCTTTCGTCGACCTGCTCAAGACGAAACGCTGGTGGATCGTCAGCATGCAGCTGCTCATCGGTGCCGGTCTGGCCGGAGTAGCCTTCACGATTCCGGCTCCTCATTTCTTTCAGACAACACTGGCTCTGTTCTGGCTGACTGCTTTTGGTTCTGCAACCCATGACATCGCTGCCGACGGATTCTACATGCTGGCTCTTACTTCACACCAGCAGGCGCTCTATGTAGGTATCCGAAGCACCTGCTACCGTATTGCAACGATTGCCGGACAAGGATTGCTGATTATGCTGGCCGGTTATCTGGAAAAAACTTCCCTGGGGATTACTTATGCCTGGAGCCTGACGTTCTTTGTACTGAGCGGACTTTTTCTGGGCCTCTGGGTTTATCACGTATTTTGTCTTCCCCGTCCCGAACAGGCTGTTTCAGCAGGCCAGACTTCAGCCTCCGGCCTGTTTCAGGCTTTTCTGAACACGTTCCGTTCATTCTTTCAGAAAGAACAGGCCGGCATCGCTCTTCTGTTCATGCTGCTATACCGGCTTCCCGAAGCCCAGCTCGCCAAAATGAGTATTCCTTTCCTTATTGATACTCCGGAGGTAGGAGGACTGGGAATGACAACCGAACAGCTGGGATTTGCCCAGGGAACAATCGGTACCATCGGACTCACTTTAGGAGGAATTCTGGGGGGTGTTGCAGTTGCCCGTCACGGACTCAGACGGTGGCTCTGGCCTATGGTATGGGCCATCTCCCTTCCGGACATAGTCTATGTCTATCTCAGCTATGCCGACTCACCGGGACTGCTGACCATCAACGCCTGTATTTTTACGGAACAATTCGGCTATGGCTTCGGTTTTACGGCCTACATGCTGTACCTGATCTATTTCTCCCGAGGTACACAACAAACGGCTCATTATGCCATCTGTACTGCCTTTATGGCTTTGGGCATGATGCTCCCGGGCATGATTGCAGGCTGGCTTCAGGAAAGTCTGGGCTATCAGTTGTTCTTCATCTGGATCATGGGATGCACACTGGTCACTTTCGGTGTCACGGCTTTACTGAAAATAGATCCGGAGTTTGGCAAGAAATAAGCTGAGACAAGCGTCATAGCATAAGTAAAGCCAACCAATTCATACCTACAGCATTGAATTGGTTGGCTTTACAATTTTCAGCTCCCAAGAGCAGATTCAACATGTTTTCAAGTCAGTTTGCATGACCTTTTCCAGTGTGTCAGATGAACTCAGGTTTGCCATGACAACCAACCACTAGAATCATGCTTGCAACAAGCACAGTCCTCAAGAAATCTGACTTTATGCATCTCATAAACAGATAATGATGAGTTTTATTTACCCGTTATCACAACCTGTTAAGCCAGCGACAAGATCAGCAACTGAGCGGTCAAGACGCGTAGGAACATAGTCAACGGATAAACCGTGGCATAACCTACTGACGGAGCATCACAGGAGGTCTGATCGTTGGAATAAGCCAATGCGGGCGGATTCGTCGTTGCACCGGAAAGGACTCCGATCAGAGTATAATAGTTCAGCTTCAATGCATAACGCCCGATCAGTCCGGCAACGAACAACGGCACAACCGTAATGATGGCACCATAAGCAATCCACACATATCCTCCTCCGTGAATGATCGTATCCACAAATCCTTCTCCGGCTCCAAGTCCGACGCAGGCAAGGAAGAGAGATATTCCTATTTCACGCACCATCAGGTTGGCACTCATTGTCGTATAGGTAATCAGCTTGTACTGCGGTCCGAAACGGCTGATCAGAATGGAAACAATCAGCGGTCCGCCTGCCAGTCCCAATTTTACAGGCTGCGGAATACCGGGGAACACAAAAGGAATACTACCCAGAATACATCCCAATGCAATACCCAGGAAGATCGGAATCAGATTCGGATGATTCAGACGTTTCAATGAATTACCCAATACTTTTTCAGCATGACTCACGGCCAGTTCGCTTCCGACTACCGTTACCCGGTCACCCATCTGCAACTGAAGTCCCGGAGATGCCACAAGATCCACACCGGAACGGTTTACACGCGTAATGTTGGCTCCAAAGTTCTGACGGATCTTTAACTGCGACAGCATCTTTCCGTTCAGTTCCGATTTAGTGATCAGAATACGGCGGGAAATGTATTTTGAATCAGGCTTTTCCCACACCATATCTACTTGTTTTCCGAAGAATACGGTAATGGCTTCCACATCAATCGGAGTAGATACAACCAGAATCTTATCATTCAGATGCAACACAGTGTCTGCACCCGCCATTTCTATTTCTCCGTCTCCGTCAGCACGGCAGATATAGGAAACCACAAAACGACGCTTTACAAGCGGATGAATCTCACGCAATGTCTTTCCATTCACGGAACCATTATGGATTTCCAACGTCACAGGACGTACGGTCAGTTCCTGAATATGTCCCATTCCCTGTTCAGCTTCAGCCTCTTCTTGTGCCGTCTTTACACGCAGCAAATATTTCAGAGCCAGCAAAGACAGAATACAGCCAATCACACCCAACGGATAAGCTACGGCATAACCCAGGGCGATCTCGGGCGCATCGACTCCGTTCAAATCACTGTTTGCCTGCTGTGCCGCACCAAGTCCCGGCGTATTGGTTACAGCTCCCGAAAGGATACCGACCATTGTAGTGATCGGCGTTCCGGTAACAAAATGCAGGACGATTGCCATCACAACACCGGTAAACACAACAATCATGGCAACGACATTCAGCGTAAAACCTCCCTTCTTGAATGCAGAGAAGAAACCGGGTCCTACCTGCAGACCGATTGAATAGACAAACAGAATCAGTCCGAATTCTTTCAGGAAGTGTAAAAGATGCTCATTCAGGTTCATGTTGAAGTGTCCGAAAACAATACCCACAAACAGAATCCAGGTGACTCCCAGCGAAACGCCGGCCACTTTTATTTTTCCTAAAGCAATGCCCAATGTGATAACAAGGGACAGGATCAGTACAGAGTGAGCCACTCCGCCACCCCACAGATTGGGGTACCCCATAAACAGATTTTCTATCAGTTCCATATTATTATATTTAAGTAAAATCGTATACGGGCGGCAAAGTTAACATTAAAATATAAACCACCTCCATAATTCCGTAAAATCTTTCATTTTGAAAGCGCTATCTTTGCAGCGAATCAAGAAGAATATAATATGAACGCATCAAAAACCGTCAGACAAACTTTCCCCGTACTGGAAATGAGCTGTGCTGCCTGTGCCGCACGAGTAGAAAAAACGCTCAACCGCCAGCCGGGAGTATGCAGCGCCAGCGTAAACTATGCCGCTGCAACAGCGACTGTGGAATATGATTCCGGAACATGTTCGCCCGAAGCTTTACGGACAGCCATACAAAATGCCGGATACGACCTGGTCATCACGGCACAGGAAGAAAAGGCTTCACAGGAAGCCGATGAAGCACACAACCGCAGATTCCGGCAGCTGAAGTTCCGTGCTACCTGGGCCATTGTCCTGGCCGTCCCTATCTCAGTCATCAGTATGTTTTTCATGGATTTGCCGGGAGCCGGATATCTTTTATGGATATTGTCCACCCCAGTTGTATTCTGGCTGGGACGTGATTTCTTTATCAGTGCCTGGAAACAGTTCAGACACCGCTCGGCAAACATGGACACACTGGTAGCCAACAGTACAGGCATTGCCTATCTGTTCAGTCTGTTCAATCTTTTCTTTCCGGAGTTCTGGCTGAGCCGGGGTATTCATCCGCATGTCTATTTCGAAGCATCCAGCGTCATCATTGCCTTTATCCTGCTGGGACGCCTGCTGGAAGAACGTGCCAAAGGGAATACTTCAACCGCTATCAAGAAACTGATGGGACTTCAGCCCCAGACTGTTACCCGGATCAATACATCCGGAGAGCCGGAGGAAATCGCCATCGGACAGGTTTGCACAGGCGATATCATTCAGGTTCGCCCGGGAGAAAAGATCGCTGTCGACGGAGTCGTAACCGAAGGCAGTTCGTATGTGGATGAAAGCATGCTGAACGGCGAACCGGTTCCGGTCCGGAAACAGACAGCCTCCAAAGTCTATGCCGGCACCATCAACCAGAAAGGCAGTTTCCGTTTCCAGGCTGAGAAGGTAGGGAGTGATACCATGCTGGCCCACATCATCCGGATGGTTCAGGATGCACAGGGCAGCAAGGCGCCGGTACAGAAACTGGTGGACCGTATCGCTTCGGTATTCGTTCCGGCCATTATGCTGATTGCATTCATTACCTTCCTTGCCTGGCTGCTCCTTGCCCCATCCAACGGATTTACCCAGGGATTGCTGGCAGCTGTCACCGTGCTGATCATTGCCTGCCCGTGTGCTCTCGGACTGGCCACACCGACTGCCATTATGGTCGGAATCGGGAAAGGGGCAGAACTGGGAATTCTGATTAAAGATGCCGAGAGTCTGGAAACCGCACGCAAGGTCGATACCATTGTCCTCGACAAGACCGGAACTCTGACCGAAGGACGTCCTGTAGTGACCGATCTGATCTGGGACAACGAGCAGGAAAAGTGCGAAGCAGCTTTCTTCAGCCTGGAGAGTTTGTCCGAACACCCGCTTGCCGAAGCCGTCTGCAAACATCTGCACGAAAAAGCCTTGCCGGTAGAACAGTTTGAATCTGTCACAGGGAAAGGCATACGGGGACAAATCAACGGAAAGCGTTATCAGGCCGGCAACCTTCGTCTGCTTCAGGAAGAAGGCATAACCATTTCAGATGCTTTACAGAACAAAGCCCGGCAACTGGCTGCCGAATCCAAAACGGTTATCTGGTTTGCCGATACAGAAAAAGCACTGGCACTGGCAGCCATCACCGACCGGATCAAACCGTCCTCTCCTGCTGCCATCCGGGAACTCCAGCAGAAAGGTATTGAAGTATACATGCTGACCGGCGACAATGAAGCGACTGCCAAGGCCATTTCCGGACAAGTCGGTATTACTTCATTCCGCTCAGAAATGCTTCCGCAACAAAAGGCCGCTTTCATTAAGGAACTTCAGCAACAGGGACATTGTGTGGCCATGGTGGGCGATGGAATCAACGACAGTGCCGCTCTGGCTCAGGCAGATCTGAGCATCGCCATGGGACAAGGAAGCGACATTGCCATGGACGTAGCCAAAATGACCATCATATCTTCCGACCTGCACAAGATTACGGATGCCATTCACCTGTCCGTTCTGACCGTACGTACCATTCGGCAGAATCTTTTCTGGGCTTTCATCTACAACCTGGCAAGTGTACCGGTCGCAGCCGGAATCCTTTACCCCATCAATGGTTTTCTGCTGAATCCGATGCTGGCAGGTGCCGCCATGGCCATGAGCAGCGTAAGTGTCGTTACGAACAGTCTGCGGTTACGCAACAAGCGTTTCCATGCTTCAGCCATTTCTTCCTTGCCGGAAACTTCATCCCCGGTTCAGGAAATCATGCCGGAACCGGAGAAAAAGACAACCTTGTGCAAAACTTATAAAATAGAAGGAATGATGTGTGACCATTGCCGCCGGCGGGTAGAGAAAGTACTGAACAGTCTGGAAGGAGTTACCGCGACAGTAACACTTAACCCTCCCACAGCCACTTTGGAGTATGCAGAAAATGAAAAAACTCTTGAAGAATTACAAAATATACTGAGTGAGAAAGCAGGAGACTATACCATATCCGAAATTTAATCGTATATTTGAAAATCCATTTTAAAAAGATTGACAAATGAAACTGAAACAAATTCTTGCCGGTATGGTCCTGTTGGGCAGTTTTGCCGGCTTCACCGCATGCAGCGACGACGATTATTCGCCGGTTACGCTGGTCTATGCCAACAACAGCGACAGTCTGGTCATTAACGAAAATAACACCCTTCTGCTGAATCCTTTCAGTGAAGGAGAAACTTTCCGCATTCAGGGCGGCAACGGTGTGTATACCATCGATAATGCCAACAAGGATATCGTCCGCTGTGACTACGACGGCAAGACTCTGACTTTTGTACCGGTAGGTATGGGAACGGCAACAGTCGTGATCAGCGACCTGGTAGGAAACAGCTATCTGCTGACCATCCAGATTGAGAATCCGAAAGCTACTTATACACTGGGAAGCGTGGATGCAAAAATCACAGCCGAAGAAATGACACAGGGAGACATCAACAGACTCAAGGCAAGAATCCTGGAAGATGCCCTGATGACACAGGGAGGAAGATATGAATTCACCTATACCAACAAGGATCTGACCGAAGGCGGAATTGTCATTTATCCCGGCCCTTCAAGCACATCACTCACAGGAACTTTCCAGAAGAAGACCTTGTATGCAACAGACGGTACCTTGTATCAGGACATCAGAATCACCCTAGCCGACCAGACCAGCCTTCACCTGATGATGCTGATGAAAGGAAATACTTCTGCCGACCTTCAGCCGTATGCCTTTGCTGAAGACGTTACAGCACAGTACAAAGGTGAATATGACAAACTGGAACAGGCTTACCGCATTCAGGATATAGACAGCATCCAGTAACACTCCGGATCAGTCTTCATGACCTGACCGGAAAATACACAACCGGAAACAACAAGGACATGGAAAAGCAAGAAGTTCTCTCTTCAGAGGCCGCCTGCTTTTCCGTGTCCTTTGTAGTGAATATCTGAACCGAACAACATGCAAAATCCTTCTATCCCCCGTATCGACATACAGTCATTTGATCTTTTCAACCGCATCGCGCAGATCCATCAGCAGCCTCAGGCCGCTCCTGAAAACCTGCGCGCCAAATATATTCTGCTTTACAAAGTACTGGAACAGGCCTGCTATGAGCTGACTGCGCGAGTCACCTTTTCCTTTGCCAACCTGTTCTCACGGCTGGACTATATCTGCAAGGAAAAGAAAATGGCTCCGTCCGACAAATATGCCATTCAGACCATGCGACGGAACTGCAACGCGGCGCTGCGCGATGATTTCCGTCCGGACATGGAAGAATATCTGTACGATCTCCGCGCAGTGGTGAGGTTTGTTTCTCTGGCTTTTGAAGAAGATATTCCCGCTTATTTCATCCCGGAGATGCCCCACTCCAACCGGCCGTACAAGGGAACCCGCCTGTCGCGCATCCCGTATGTCCGCGCATCAGTCACCAGCTGGAACGATACGCAGATCTTTGCCGCAACAGACCGGGAGGACGATCCGTTCATTATCATCAATTATGCCAGGGGCGGATATGACGGCGACTTACTCTACATCAAGGACCTGCTGACTGAAAACATGCCGCTGAACCTGCTGGATGTACGGGTGGACGAAGAAAATCATTACATCCCCGGCCTGATCGTCATCTATCCGGACTATCTGATTGATATCAGTGCCCTGGCTGCCTGCTTCCGGGAATACGGGCATCATCCGCTGAACTTCTTCATCAACAAGATCAAACCGAAAGCCAACACGGCTCCCATTCTGATGGGTAACCTGGCCAGCCAGTTTCTGGATGATTACATCAACGAACGGGGTGATGAACCGGTGACGTACAGCCATACGGTCAAGAAGTTCTTTGCCGGTGCGGCTCTGGAATTCTGTACCTGCGACCTGCCGGCCAATTTCCACGCACTGGCCCAGTCGCAGATGATCAATATCCGTTCCTTTGTCCACGACATCCTGCCTCACAACATCCGCTCTTTTGACAAACAGAAGACACTGCTGGAAGCTTCCTTCATCTGTGAACGGCTGGGATTGCAGGGACGTGTGGACATGCTTCAGAAGGACTTTAAAGTGCTCATAGAACAGAAATCAGGAAAACGTGATGAATACAACCGCAAGCATAAGGAAGATCATTTTATTCAGATGATGCTTTACCAGGGCATACTGATGTACAACTTCGGCCACGAGACCGAGGATCTGCAGACCTTCCTGCTTTATTCCAAATATACGGACGGACTCCTGATCGAACATTTCGCTGAAGGCCTGTTCAGGGAAAGTATCCGGCTACGCAACTGCATCGTGGCCAATGAGATGGCCTTTGGAGAAGGTGCCATTGTTCCGGTATGTGAACAGCTGACGACAGACTTGCTCAACGAATTCCAGGTGGACAACAAGCTGTGGAATGACTATCAGGAACCTGAATTGGAAAGGGTCATCAAGACACTGAAAGTCTGCACGCCCCTGGAACGTGCCTACTTCCGACGCTTCTTTACTTTCGTTTCCAAGGAACAGATCCTGAGCAAAATGGGCGGACGAACCGATCCGGCCAGCGGATTTGCCAGCCTGTGGCACACCCCGCTCAACGAAAAACTGGAGGCAGGGAATATTCTCCTGGGGCTCAAGGTCACGGACAAGCGCAAGAGCGGGCCCAACAAAGGATACGACCTGATTGATCTGTCGATTCCGGAACAGGGAGACGACTTCCTGCCTAACTTCCGGCAGGGAGACATCATCATCTTTTATCCGTACACGGATGAACCGGACGTTCGCAAACAGATCCTGATGAAAGGGAACATCCTTGAAATACATCCCGACCGGCTGACGATCCTGCTGCGGAACGGACAACAGAACAAAGAGATCATCGGAGGGGAAGACGAAGTGTTTGCCATCGAACATGATTCATCGGACATGTCGGCCACGAGCGCACTCCGCGGACTTTACGCATTCCTGTCAGCACGTGCCGACCGGAAAGAATTACTGCTGGGAGCACGTACTCCCGAGCTACGGAAAGAACGGACGCTGAACGGCAGTTACGGCCGGTTTGATTCCCTGATCCTGAAAGAAAAGCAGGCTGACGACTATTTCCTGCTGGTCGGTCCGCCGGGAACCGGAAAGACTTCGTGTGCCTTGCGTTACATGGTGGAAGAAGCACTTACCGATCCGGAAACATCCATCCTTCTGCTGTCGTACACCAACCGGGCCGTCGATGAAATCTGCAACATGCTGATTGATTCGGGAATTGCCGAGAAAACTCCGTTCATCCGGATCGGGCATGAACTGTCGTGTGACAGGCGGTTTACTTCCTACCTGCTGAAACACAGCCTGGAAGACTGTCCCAAACTGACAGACATCAAGGAAAAAATCAGCCGCACACGTATCTTTGTAGGTACGACGACGGCCATCAATAACCGCCTGCATCTCTTCAACCTCAAGCGGTTTAACCTGGCTATTATTGACGAAGCTTCACAGATTCTCGAACCGGACCTGATCGGTATCCTGTCTGCCCGCCACAATCAGGAGAATGCCATCGAAAAGTTTGTCCTCGTAGGTGATTACAAGCAGTTGCCTGCCATCGCCCAGCAAAGTGCCGATGAGGCAGCGGTCACCGATCCGCTTCTGCAGGCTATCGGACTGACCGACTGCCGCAACTCGCTCTTCGAACGGTTGTACCGCCAGAGCGAAGAGGACTTCCGGAGCATTCTTCACAAACAGGGACGCATGCACCCGGCTATTGCCGAATTCCCGAACCATACCTTTTATTATCAGGAACATCTGGAACCGATTCCGCTGCCTCATCAGGAAGAAACATGCCCGTATGAAAATTCTCCACAGGCTGAAGACACACTGGACCAGCTCCTTCTGAACCGCCGCATGGTCTTCATTCCTGCTGAACCGGCCGCCGACCAGATTGTTTCCGAAAAAAGCAATTCGGAAGAAGCCCGCATCGTGGCCACTTTGCTGAAACACATTTACCGGCTCACGGCCGGACATTTCGATCCGAACCGTACCGTAGGCGTCATCGTGCCCTACCGCAACCAGATTGCCATGATCCGGAAAGAAATCAGCCGGCTGCATATTCCCGAACTGCTGGAGATCTCGATCGATACGGTGGAACGCTATCAGGGAAGCCAGCGTGACGTGATCATTTACTCCTTCACCATCCACAACTTCTCCCAGCTGAATTTCCTGACCGCAAATACGTTCCGCGAAGGAGAGTTCCTGATTGACCGCAAACTGAACGTAGCCATCACACGGGCCCGCAAGCAGCTTCTGCTGACAGGAAACCCGAACATACTGGGGGCCAACATTACTTTCTATAAACTGATGGAATACATCCGGCTGCATAACGGTTATCTGAACACCACCTGCGAAGATTTCTGCAAAGGAAACTTCCGTATTCCGGAATATCAGGCCGAATGGGATCTGGATGACACTGCTTATCCCCTATCGGAAAGTTTCCGGAAAGCCTTTCAGACACTCGTCGCAGAACGTGTTCCTGACGGTCTGGAACAGGAAACTTACCGGCGGGAAATCACAGCCTACGGACGGGCCGACTTCCAGACATTGCCGGAAGGAATCACCCCGGCCGAATACACCTTATTATATAACCGTTATTACATGCCGCGACAATATACCGCAGCCCGGGCGCTGTTTGCCGGAAACGGAAACTGGCTGCCCGACCTTCTCCGGCAGGTTTCCGGACGCATGGTGTTCTGCGATCTCTCCTACGAAGCAGGAGCTTCGGCTATGGCCTTCCTGGATGCCTGCCGGAATTTACCGCACGCCGACTTTACATACCTCGGCATCTATCCGATGCAGGAAATGGGAGAACTTACAGAAAGTTTCTTCCAGACAGACGGTTACCGGCCGGCTCAGGCACTGTTCCTTCCGCGGCTTTCCGCCGTCAAGCCTGCTTTCTGGGCAACCCATTCCGTCGTGACGGAACTGATCCTGTTCAACCTGTCCAATCTCTTCGACCGCATCTCTCCACAGGAAGCTGTCGATCTGGCCCTGCAGATCAACCAGCTGGTACATGCCCGTCCGCTGAACCGTTATGTACTGGTTTTCCGCGATGATGCAGCAACCTGCATGAATACTCATTCCTACGCAGCCTTCTGCAATCATTTGTCGGAAACACTGAAACCGGTCAATCCGCACATGCCATTCAAAGGGACATTCTATTACCAGCCCAATGAGGGCATACCAGTATCGCAGGATTTTGTTTATGAAATAAGAATGAACTAAAAAAGAAAAACGATATGACGAAACATTCCTCCCAACGCATCATCATTGTCGGTGCCACTTCCGGCATCGGACGTGAAGTGGCTCTTCTGCTACTGAAAGAAGGCCATCAGCTCGGACTCGCCGGACGGCGGGAAGAACAACTCAAGGAGTTGCAGAAGCTGGCTCCGGATCACATTGGCATCCGCAGCATTGATATCCGCCGGGAAGAAGCCGCAAACCAGCTGGACGAACTCATTGGAGAACTGGGAGGTATGGATCTTTACCTGCACTGCTCCGGTATCGGTCATCAGAACTACGGACTTTCTCCGGACATCGAACTGGACACACTCGAAACCAACGGTACCGGTTTTACCAGAATGGTTACAGTTGCTTTCCGTTACTTTGCCCGTCAGGGAAACGGACATATTGCCGTAATCAGTTCCATTGCCGGCACTAAAGGACTGGGAGCCGCTCCTGCCTATTCTGCAACCAAGCGCTTTCAGAATACCTACCTGGATGCATTGGAACAACTGGCTTGCATGCAGCATCTTTCCATCCGCTTCACAGATATCCGTCCCGGCTTTGTCGCTACCGGATTGCTCAACGACGGAAAACATTATCCCATGCTGATGAATACGGCTTATGTTGCACGGAAAATTGTCTCAGCCTTGCATCATCGCCGCCGTATCGCCGTCATCGACTGGCGATACCGGATCATGGTCTTTTTCTGGAAACTGATTCCTCCTTTCGTCTGGAAGCGTTTACCGGTCAGAAACTGACCCTGCCAGAAGATAAAACAAAGACCTGAAAAAAGCCCGAGAGCTTTTTAAAAAAGACTTCGGCGTTTTACATAAAATGTTTCGTTCTTTTATGCAAAACGCCGAAGCCTTTTTTCCTTTCCGGCAAAACATCCGGAATATCAGTTGAACAGATTGTTTATCAGGCCATTCTTATATCACCCCGTTCCCTGGCAACAATCAGGCGCAAGCGACGGTAAACATAGATGAAAGCCGGTATCAGGAAGGCATCTGCAAAGACCCACGCCGTAGGATCACCGAAGCAGACAGCCCAGAATCCCCACAACGGGACGGCCACGACACTGACAAGAATCCGGGCAATCATTTCAGAGACTCCGGAAAACATGGCCAGCTTTGTATATCCGGCTCCCTGAATGGAATAGCGCAGGATGCAGAGAAGTCCCAGAACCGGGAAGAAACTCACCGAAATATGCAGGAACAAAGCTGCGTCGGCTATAATCTCGGTCTCGGAAGGATCGACAAACAGCAGGACAAACTTCTCTGAGAATCCCCACAAGATGATCGCTACCGCTGCTACGTAAACAATCATCATCAGCGAAGCTGCCTTGACGCCGGTCCAGATACGCTCAGGCTTACCGGCTCCATAATTCTGTCCGCAGAAAGTGGCCATCGCAATTCCCAGACTCTCCAGCATACACAGGAAAAACATCTTGATACGCATCGCAGCAGTAAAGGCTGCCACACAGGCGGTACCCAAAGCATTGTTGGCACTCTGGAGCATGATGCTTCCAATGGCGGTGATGGAAAACTGAAGTCCCATCGGTACGCCGACGAAAATAAGCTGCCGGGCCAGTTCTGGACGGAAGCGTTTATCGGCAGGCTGCATCCGGAGAATCTCAAACTTACGATACATATAGAAGTAACACAACACTGCTGAAACTCCTTGGGAGAAGACTGTGGCAATAGCCGCACCGGCAACTCCCCAATGGAATACCAGAATGCACAGCAAATCAAGCAGGACATTCAGAACCGTAGAAAACAACAGGAACCAGAACGGTGTCTTGCTGTCTCCCAAAGCCCGGATAATACTGGACAGCAGGTTATAGAAGAAAGTGCAGGGAACACCGATAAAAGTAATCAGCAAATACCAGTAAGCATCCTGAAAGATATTTTCAGGAGTCTGCATGGTTCGAAGAATAAAGGCACACAACAGGCAGGTGATCAAAGCTATACCAACAGACATCATGCCTGCCAGTTTCAGGCTGACAGAAACCAGACGGCGCATCGATACATAATCACGCGCACCGAATTTCTGTGCCACGGGAATACCGAATCCCCCGCAACATCCGTTGCAAAAACCCAGAATGAGAAATACAACCGACGTACTGGCACCTACGGAAGCCAGCGCATTTATTCCCAAAAACTTACCGACAATAGCCGCATCAATCAGCGAATAAGTCTGTTGAAGCATGTTCCCCAACAACAGCGGCAACGTAAAATTAAATATCAGGGGCAAGCATGGCCCTGAAGTCATTTCCTTTGATTGTGCCATAATCGTTATCTCTCTCTTTTTACCTTAACGCCTGCAAAATTACAAAAAAACGCAGGAGTTATCAGGAAAGGGTCGTACCTTTCTTTCGCAGAAATACAGAATGTTTCGGACTTCCGACCACCTGAGCCGTATAAATACCGGTATGTCCGGAGAAAAGATAAGCAATTACACAGGCAATCCCGAGATAAAGTCCGGCCTCTGCACCGAAAAGTTCAATTCCCATCAGGGTACAGGCGATCGGTGTATTCGTTGCTCCGGCAAAGACTGCCACGAATCCCAAACCGGCCAACAAGGCCATAGGCAAAGGAACAACGGCTGACAAAGCACTTCCCAGCGTGGCACCGACAAAGAACAACGGGGTTACCTCCCCACCCTTGAATCCGACACCAATGGTAAAGGTGGTGAAAATCAGTTTCAACAGAAAGTCATACCACATCTGCTGTTCCGTAAAGGATGCTACAATAACGGGTACACCCAAACCGATGTATTTCGTTGTACCCAGTAACCACACAGCCAGAGCAATCAGAATACCTCCCCAAAAAGGACGCAGGGGCGGATAAGACACATAGCGTCTGGCCAGTCCTCCCCAGAAACCGATGGAACGGGAAAAGAGCATGGCAACCAGCCCAAACAATACGCCTGCCAGTGCAACCCACAGAATATTTGCAACGTTCAATGCCGGAACTTCAGGTATCGCATACTGGGTATGAGCCACTCCCCAGGCGTGACAGGTCAGATGAGCAAAGGCCGCCGACAGAAATGCAGGCAGAATGGCTTCATAACGCATCCGTCCTACCACGATTACTTCAAGGCCGAACACGGCACCTGCCAGCGGAGTCCCGAAGACAGAAGCAAATCCGGCACTGATACCGATCAGTACCATGACCTTATGATCCCGCCGGTGCAAATGAAAAAGACGCGAAAACTGGTCGGCAATTGCACCTCCCATCTGTACACCTGTTCCTTCACGGCCGGCAGAACCTCCAAACAGATGAGTCAATACCGTACCGACATAGACAAGAGGTGCCATGCGGAAAGGAATGATATCATGAGGGGAACGGATCTCTTCAATCAGATAATTATTTCCACGGGCTGCCGTCCCTGCCAGATAATGATACATCAGCCCGATCAGCAAACCTGCCAAAGGCAGCAGAAACAATACCCACAAATGACTTTCACGATAGTCTGTTGCCCAGTTTAAGGACACCAGCAACAAGGCAGAAGCCGAACCGATGCAGGCACCTGATACGGCCGACAGGACAATCCATTTCAATAAATAAACCAGCAACGGAAATTGCTCGATTCTCATCATAAAGCGCTGTTCTCTGAAAACTTTCATCTTTTTATCTTTTTTCGGCCTGCAAAGATACAACATCCTGTCTGTTTACACAAAAAAAACTGTTCTCCGACTCACGTCGGAGAACAGCCACAACACAAACACAAAATAAAACACGACAAAACTACTATGCAATCAGCACCTTTCCATTCTTTTTCAAGAAATGGATGCACTTATGTATATTCACATACCCATAAATGTTTTAAATGCGCTGCATCAATATAACGTCCTATGACGCTATAAGTTCAATATCTTTGTTATTTTTCAATCTATTAACGTCCTTCGTTTACACGAAAACGAAGCTTTATTGTACACCCGTTTCACGGAGATGAACCTGCCAGTTCCATGCAGAGCGCAAGACATCCAGAATCGGGGTATCTGCTTTCCAGCCTAATTCCTGGTTTGCATATGTCGGGTCAGCCCATACTTTTACGATATCACCAGCACGACGTCCAACGATCTGATAGTTCAGTTTCACGCCGGTAGCTTCTTCGAATGAATGAACCAGTTCCAATACTGAAAGGCCACGTCCGGTACCCAGGTTGAATACTTCCACTTTATCTTTCTGCTTGCCTTCCAAAATACGCTTCATAGCAATCACATGAGCCTTGGCCAAATCAACTACATAAATATAGTCGCGGATGCAAGATCCGTCAGGAGTATCATAGTCATCACCGAATACGCTCAGTTTTTCACGGATACCCATAGCAGTCTGAGTTACGTAAGGAACCAGATTCTGCGGAACGCCATTAGGCAATTCACCGATCAATGCAGACGGATGAGCGCCGATCGGGTTGAAGTAACGCAACAGGATTGCGTTGATCGGAGCACCGGAAGCAACTGTATCACGTACGATCTCTTCATTAACCTGTTTGGTATTTCCATAAGGAGATTCAGCTTTCTTGATCGGAGCAGCTTCAGTTACCGGCAATACATCCGGCTGACCGTATACCGTACAAGAAGAAGAGAAGATGATACCACCTACATTGTGCTTCGGCATCAGCTCCAGCAGGTTAATCAAAGAAACCAGGTTGTTGCGATAATAAAGCAACGGTTTCTGAACAGATTCACCTACAGCCTTGCTTGCAGCGAAATGAATAACACCCTTGATGCCCGGATATTTCTTAAACACAGCATCCATTCCTTCATAATCCAAGCAATCTACATGTTCGAATGCAGGACGGATACCTGTAATCTGTTCGATATGGTCGACTACGTCGGCACGTGAGTTTGACAAATTGTCTACAATAACTACCTCGTAGCCACTGTTCTGTAATTCAACTACAGTATGAGAGCCGATATATCCGGTTCCACCTGTTACAAGAATTCTTTCTTTCATAATATAAAGGTATTATTCTTTTTTAAAGGGTTTCTTTATTTCCTTGAGCAAAAATAAGCATAATTCTTGAAAAACCATAATCACGCACAAGAAAAAACACAAAAAAAGTCCGGATTTATGTAAATCCGGACTTTCCAATTCATATAAGGGGTTTATCAACCGATTCCAAACAAAGCAGACAAGCCTTTGTCTACTCCTGAGAAACCCATGAATGCCATTGCCAGCAGACCGGCGGTCACCAGAGCAATGGACATGCCGCGCATTCCCTTCGGAATATTCACCAGGCTCAACTGTTCACGAATACCGGCAAAGACAATCAGTGCCAGGGCAAATCCCAATGCCGTAGAGAATGCATAAACAACTCCAGTCAGCAGGTCAAAGTCTTTCTGAATAACCAGAATCGTTACACCCAGGATACAGCAGTTGGTCGTAATCAGCGGAAGGAAAACACCCAGTGCCTGATACAAAGCCGGAGAAACTTTCTTCAGAATGATTTCAACCATCTGTACCAAAGCAGCAATGACAAGAATAAACGCAATGGTCTGCAGATATCCCAGTCCGAAGGCATCCAACACAAACTTCTGGATGATATAGGTTACAATGGTAGCCAGCACCAGTACGAAAGCAACAGCTGCTCCCATACCCATTGCCGTTTCCACTTTCTTCGAAACACCCAGGAACGGACAAATACCGAGGAATTGTGACAACACGATGTTGTTCACAAAAATAGCGGTGATAAAGATCAATATATATTCCATAACTTCTTTCTTTTAGGGATTATGCCTTTTTCAGACGATTCACAATTGCTATCAGGTAACCCAATACAATAAATGCACCGGGGGCAAGGACGAAGATCAGCATACCATAATCCTCAGGCATAATGGCAATGTTAAAGAGCTTGCCGGTTCCCAAGAACTCACGGACACCACCCAGAAGAGTCAGAGCAATCGTAAAGCCAAGTCCCATTCCCAGACCATCGAAGAACGATGCCAGCGGGTTATTCTTGGCAGCGAAGGCTTCCGCACGTCCCAGCAGAATACAGTTCACCACAATCAAGGGGATGAACAAACCGAGTGTTGCATACAATCCGGGGACGTATGCCTGCATCACCATCTGAAGCAATGTCACGAACGACGCAATGACTACGACGAAAATCGGAATACGGACCATGTCCGGAACCAGATTCTTAATCAGAGAAATAACGACATTCGAACAGATCAATACAAACATGGTAGCCAGTCCCATTCCCATACCATTGATGGCAGAAGAGGTGGTTCCCAATGTAGGACACATACCCAAAAGGAGTACAAACGTAGGATTCTCCTTGACAATCCCGTTCATCAATACTTTAAAATTATTCATAGTCTGCTCCTCTCCTATTAATTGTTTTCAACATTTGTACTGTCAGCAGCGGCAGAAGCTTCAGCTTCCTGTGAAGCAGCCTGAGAGGTAGCTCCACTTGTACTGTCCACATACTGATTCTTATAAGCTGCATAAGCATTGTTCACAGCCAGCAGGAATGCACGTGAAGTAATGGTAGATGCCGTAATCGCATCGATCTGTCCTCCGTCCTTGCTGACAGTCAGCGCTGCTTCTCCCGGATTCTTACCGGTGATATCTCCTTTGGCTCCCTTCTTGAACCAGTCAGCAGCCTTGGATCCCAGTCCCGGAGTTTCGGCATGGCTCAGCAATGAATAGTCGATAATGTTACCGTCATTGTCAAAACCAACCAGAACAGTCAGCGCACCTCCAAAACCGTTGGCAGAAGATTCCACTGCAGCACCGATGGGTTCTCCGCCCTTAGTAGCCTTGTAGATCTTATAACTTACACCATTCACTTCCACTGTTTCGGGCGCTTCGGCAGGATTGTTGTCGAATCCCGGAACCACCACGGCAATCGCGTCACTCAACGTTTTGGCGTTAGCCTGTGCAATCGGTTCGGCTGTAATATCGTTCACCCAGCCTAATAATCCTCCGGCTACGACAGAAAAGCCTGTCAATGCCAGAGCCATATTCTTTAAAGATGATTCTAGCTTTTTCATTTCTTCACTACCTCCCCGAATCGTTTAGGTTTACAATAAGTGTTAATCAACGGAGTAAATGCATTCATGATGAAAATAGCGAATGACATACCTTCCGGATAAGCACCGAAAAGACGGATCACAACAGTCAGGAATCCGATAGCCACACCATAGATCAGCATACCTTTGTGTGTCATCGGTGAAGTGACATAGTCTGTTGCCATAAAGATAGCACCCAGCATCAGACCACCGGTAAACAGGTGTACGAACGGAGAAGCATAAGCTGTCGGATTAGCCAGATACATCAGACCTGAGAACACAAATACCGTTACCAGGATAGATACCGGAATATGCCATGTAATGATCTTCTTCCATAACATGTAAGCCAGTCCCAGCAACAATGCCAGAGAACTGATTTCACCGATACATCCCGGATTATCGCCCAGGAAGAGGCTCATCGTATCAGGCAGCTGGCTCAAGGCATTCACGTCACCATGAACAGCCTGCTTCATCAGCGCCAGCGGAGTAGCTGCTGTTTCAGCATCGGTATAGCTGGCCCACTGTCCGGTAACCGGCCAGGAAGTCATTTGTACCGGGAAAGAGATCAACAGGAAAATACGTCCCACCAGAGCCGGGTTGAAAGGATTGCAGCCCAGTCCGCCGAAAGTCATCTTACCGATACCGATAGCTACCAGTGCACCGATAATAATGATCCACAACGGAAGGTTGGAAGGAAGGTTGAATGCCAGAAGGATACCTGTCAGAGCGGCCGAACCATCCATGATGGTCGTACGTTCACGCTTCAGGATATACTTGGTAATAGCCCACTCAAAGAACAGACACGCGATGACAGATGTCAGCGTGACAATGACAGCCCCCAGACCGAACATGTAGAACGATACCAGCAAGGCGGGCAACAAAGCGATGATTACACCATACATGTTTTTCTGTACGCTGTCACCGCTATGCACATGGGGCGATAAAGATACAATCAATTTGTTTGCCATAATCTGAATTATTTTTTAGCGTTACGTGCACGGATAATTCCGCCCACCTTACCTTTACCTAAACGAATATAGTCCAACATCGGACGACGGGAAGGACATGTGAACTGACAGGAACCGCATTCGATGCAGGACATGATCATTTCATGTTCTACACGTTCCCAGTCGCCGTGAGCCGAACAGGTTGCCAGCAGGAACGGTTCCAGTCCCATCGGACAAGCGCTTACACACTTGGCACAACGGATACAGGGCTGAGGTTCCGCACGGCGTGCTTCCTTGTCGTTCATGACCAGAACACCGGAACTACCCTTGCAGACCGGCACTTCAATATTAGCCAGAGCCTTACCCATCATCGGACCACCACCGATCACCTTGCCGGTATCTTCGGGCAAACCGCCGGCAGCTTCAATCAGCTGGCTCATCGGGGTTCCCATACGGGTCAGGAAGTTTGAAGGATTCTTCAGCGATTTTCCGGTTACGGTCACAACGCGTTCAAACAGCGGCTTGTTTTTCTGCACAGCTTCATAAACGGCATATGCTGTTCCCACGTTCTGTACAACGGCACCTACATTGATAGGAATTGCAGGAGGAGCCGGAACCTGACGACCAATAACGGCGTCGATCAGCTGCTTTTCACCTCCCTGCGGATATTTCACTTTCAAAGGCACTACTTCAATACCGGGATAAGCTGCGGCCTTTTCAGTCATCAGCTTGATGGCATCAGGCTTGTTGTTTTCAATGCCGATATATCCTTTGGTTACTTTGGCAGCCTTCATCAGAATGCTTACACCCACCAGAATCTCATCTGCCTTTTCCAGCATCAGACGATGGTCAGCTGTCAGATACGGTTCACATTCCACAGCATTGATGATTACACATTCTGCCTTGCATCCCGGAGGAGGAGTCAGTTTGACATGAGTCGGGAAACATGCGCCTCCCATACCCACAACACCTGCATTCTTAATCTTTGCAACAATTTCTTCCGGAGTCAGGTTACATTCCTTCACCAGTGTCGTGCTGCGGTCGATTGTTTCTTCCCACTCATCACCTTCTACATCGATGAATATTGCCGGTTTGCGATAGCCACTGGCATCAATCACACTATCTACCTTGTTTACCTTTCCAGATACGGACGAGAAGATAGCTGCCGAAACAAAACCTCCCGCCTCAGCAATCTTGGTACCGACCTTTACGACATCTCCTTTTTTCACGATCGCCGTAGCCGGAGCACCGATATGCTGTGACAAAGGGAAAACCGCCTGCTTGGGAAGCGCAAGGGTTTCAATAGCTTTGCCTGCTGACAATTTATTTTCTGCTGGATGAACTCCACCAATTCTAAATGTCTTCACTGTTATATCTTTTTAGTTTTTTACTTATTCTGTTCATTCTCACGCTTCAGCCTTGGGAGCTTCCGGAGCTTTTGCCGGTTCGGGCTGTGCCACAGGAGCCTGCGGTGCCTTCGGTGCAGCGGTTTCTGCCGGTTTCACTGTCTGCTTGGGTACAGCCTCTCCTGCAGCCGGAGCTTCAGTCTTCTGCTTGCGGGGCGGGAAGTTAATGGCATGGATAGCACCCTTCGGACACTCCATTTCGCACTTGCGGCAAGACTTACATTTGGCCGGATCGATATAGGCCAGGTTGTTTTCCAGAGTAATAGCCTCAAACGGACATACTTTCACACACTTGCCACATCCGATACAGCTTGCACTACAAGCCTTGTTGGCTACAGCACCCTTGTCCTTATTGACACACATCACTACCACACGGCGGTTGTTCTTGCCCTTCGGACGGATCTCGATGATGTTGCGCGGACAAGCCTTGCTACATGCGCCACAGGCCGTACACTTTTTCTCATCCACCTCCGGAAGTCCTGTTTCAGGATTGATATGGATGGCATCAAACTGGCAGGCGCTTACACAGTCACCGCATCCCAGACAGCCAAACGAACAGCCCGTTTCACCACCATAAGTGGCATGCGCAATGGCGCAGGAACGAACACCGTTGTAAGTCGTGATGCGCGGACGGTTGGCACACGTACCGTTACATCTGACAACAGCCACTTTCGGTTCTGAAGCCGTAGCTTCCAATCCCAAAATGGCAGCAACTTTCTCCATGGTAGGCTGACCACCTACCGGACACAGTTTACCTTCCAATGAACCGGCTTTCACGCACGCAGCAGCGAAACCGGAACATCCCGGATAACCACATCCACCGCAGTTGGCCTGAGGCAACACTTCGGCTACCTGACCGATCCGCGGATCTTCATACACAGCAAATTTCTTTGAAGCCGCATACAGAATAACTGCGGATATCAATCCGATAGCTCCTAACGAAATTACTGCAACCAAAATTAAGTCCATAAATCAGTTAGTTTATTAATTATTTATTGATTCCAAGGTAAATGTAAAAGTCCGGCTGAGTTTTCCTCTGCACAGATATATAATAAGGTAATAAGGAATAAGCATACAAAGGGAAATCAGAGCAGAAGTCATTTCGTCATTCATCAGCATCATGCAGACAAACAGACTGACAACCAGTACCAGAAACGGAATTACAAAAGCCAGCAATACAGCCTTCATCCCCATTGATACCGTACCACTGATTACGACATGCTGCCCGGACTGACAGGAAAGCCCCAAAACATTGTATACATCAATCAGCTTCTCTTTAGCCTCAGAGGCACTGCAATGCCCTTTGACGCTGCAGGAAGAACAGGCTGAAGTCTGTAAGATTCTCACTTTCAGGCGCGAGCCGTCAATGCTTTCCACAATACCTAGATGTTTTATTTTATCGGTCATTTTTGCAAACTACACATTACAAATATGCGGCAAATGTACTATAAAAATTGTTTATATGATAGCATTAGTCCGGTTTTTCTCATTAAAAAATTCAAAAAAAAGAGAAGATGCAAGACTTACACCTTCTCTTTCCTATCTTTTTTCTGCTTGTTAGTCCAGCTTCAATACGGCCAGGAACGCCTTCTGCGGAACTTCCACAGTTCCGATCTGTTTCATACGTTTCTTTCCTTTCTTCTGTTTTTCAAGCAGTTTACGTTTACGGCTCACGTCACCACCATAACATTTGGCTGTCACATCCTTACGCACAGCCTTGATTGTTTCGCGGGCGATAATCTTTGCTCCGATGGCCGCCTGAATAGCAATTTCAAACTGCTGGCGGGGAATCAGTTCTTTCAGCTTCTCACACATGCGTCGTCCCAGATCGTAAGCATTGTCGAAGTGAGTCAGTGTAGACAAGGCATCCACCGATTCGCCATTGAGCAGAATATCCAGCTTGACCAGCTTCGAAGGACGGAATCCGGACTGGTGATAATCAAACGATGCATATCCCTTCGAAATGCTCTTCAGCTTGTCATAGAAGTCAATCACGATTTCGCCGAGCGGCATCTTATAATGGAGTTCCACACGGTTTCCTGAAATATAGTCCTGACGAACCAGTTCTCCACGCTTGCCCAGACAGAGGGTCATGATCGGTCCGATATAATCAGTCGTCGTAATGATCGAAGCATCAATATAAGGTTCCTCAATGTGATCAATCAAAGTCGGATCCGGCATACCGCCCGGATTGTGCACTTCCTGCACACCTCCCTGCTTGTCATAAATCATATAGGAAACGTTCGGCACCGTAGTGATCACGTTCATGTCAAATTCGCGGTCCAGACGTTCCTGAACAATCTCCATGTGAAGCAAGCCCAGGAATCCGCAACGGAAACCAAAGCCCAGCGCCAGAGAAGACTCCGGCTGGAAAGTCAGCGAAGCATCGTTCAGCTGAAGTTTTTCCAAGGAAGCACGGAGGTTTTCATAATCCTCGGCCTCAATCGGATAAACTCCGGCAAACACCATCGGCTTCACTTCCTCAAATCCTTCAATGGCTTTCTCGCAGGGACGGGCAATGTGAGTGATCGTATCCCCCACCTTCACCTCACGCGAAGTCTTGATACCCGAAATGATATATCCTACATCCCCCGTACGGAGTTCCTTTCGGGGCATCATATCCATCTTCAGCACACCGACTTCGTCTGCATCATATTCCTTACCGGTATTGAAGAACTTCACCTTATCTCCTGTACGGATCACTCCGTTCACCACCTTGAAATAAGCAATGATTCCGCGGAATGAATTGAAGACCGAGTCGAAAATCAGGGCCTGCAACGGAGCATCTTCATCACCCGTCGGATGCGGAATCCGTTCCACAACAGCCTGCAGAATTTCCTCTACGCCCATACCCGTTTTTCCGGATGCGCGGATGATATCCTCCCGCTTGCAGCCAAGCAAGTCGATGATTTCATCTTCCACTTCCTCGGGCATTGCACTGGCCATGTCACATTTATTCATCACCGGAATAATCTCCAGATCATGTTCCAAAGCCATATACAGGTTAGAAATGGTCTGCGCCTGCACACCCTGCGAAGCATCTACCACCAACAAGGCTCCTTCACAGGCAGCGATCGAACGCGATACTTCGTACGAAAAGTCCACATGTCCCGGAGTGTCGATCAGATTCAGCACATATTTTTCACCCTTATAAGTGTATTCCATCTGAATGGCATGACTCTTGATCGTTATACCACGCTCACGCTCCAGATCCATATCATCCAGCATCTGGCCTTCCGTTACTTTAATGGTATTCGTATACTCCAACAAACGGTCAGCCAATGTTGACTTTCCATGGTCGATATGAGCTATAATACAGAAATTGCGAATATTCTTCATATATTTTTTAACTAGTCCGTCTAGCTTGCAAAGATAGATATATTATTTAAAATCCACAAATTTATTTCCGGCATCCCCGATGTCCCTATTCCGGAGCATACACGAAAGGATTCTTCCGCTCCAACGACTGCACGAATCACCCCGGTTATCAGTCCGATCCGGCTGTTCCACCTAGAGAAACTTTTTGTTCCAGTAGCAGAAACTTTCAGTTTCTCCAGCAGAAAACTTTTGTTTCATCAGCAAGAAACTTTTGTTTCACCAGCACGATACAAAAGTTTTCTCCAGACGAAACAATTCTTTTGTCTGAAAGATCAGCATGTCTTGTCTTTTCGTTATTCTGACTGCAAGCAGAAAATTCCGTCTCCGCAAAGGTACAGAAACAAAAAAAAGCGTCAGTGATCTTCCTACGACACCAACGCTTCCTTAACCGTTAAGCTCTTTCTTATTTCAACTTCACAAAAAGTTCCCCTTCAACTTCGCTTGTTTCAATCTTATCTTCACGCAACAACCATCCAAGGCCCAGGAAAAGATCCTTGTCAACCAATTTTGTGGCTTTCTTGATTTGTTTTTGCGTTTTTCCATCACATCCATTCAGTGTTTCCCAGATTTTCCCGGCAATCACACCAGCTTTTTCCTTTAACATAATCTTTTGCTTTTATAAAAACATCAATAATAGAAGCTTATCGCATTCTTTTTCTTATTTTGCCAGACAAAATTACACAAAAAAACAATAGCTTCGCACTTCAAACAATGAAAAACATCGTTTTCAGACAGAAAATGTTTATACTTTATTACAATTTATGCTCTTTTTCCAGGAAATCTCCCCAAATCGTTGCTGCCAGCCGCACCATTTCCACACAGGGACGCTTGGCATAATACTGAGCCGTACGCTCTTCCGGAGTAGATACGATCCGGTCTTTGGAAGTCAGCCCCAACAGGTCGGCACAACGGATCGAACCGGTCTTCTCCTTAAAACGGGCAGCCAGTTCCTGCACCAAAGCATAATTTGCTCCTTTTCCTTCACGGTCAGAGCCTTCAACAGCACAGCGCTCCAGTCCGGCCAGCAAGAACATGCCGCAAGCTGCTCCGCAAGTCTCGCGCATACGTCCGATTCCTCCTCCGAAAGAAGCTGCCATATGAAGCGCCTGTTCCCGGGTAAATCCGTACAGATCGGCATAAGCAGCCACTACCGACTGAGAACAATTGTATCCTTCCTTAAACAAAGAAACGGCCTTTTCTATTCTTTCTTCTTTAGTCATTATTTTATTACATTATTAATTGTTTTTCCACTTTTCCACGCCTTCAGGTTCTCCACAGCCTGGCGCATGAGCCTCATCCGGGCTTCGCGGGTAGCCCAAGCAATGTGAGGGGTAATATAACAGTTGGGTATTCCCAGCAAAGGATTGTCCGGACGGGGAGGTTCCGTTGAAAGCACATCCAGACCGGCTCCCAACAAACGTCCTTCCTTCAACGCTTTGGCCAGATCGGCTTCATTCACCAGGCCTCCACGGGCTGTATTGATCAGAATCGCCCCCCTCTTCATCCGGGAAAGCCGGGATTCATTGACCATTTCTGCCGTATCGGGTGTCAAAGGACAATGAAGACTCACGATATCACACGAGGAAAATAGCTCCTCCACTGAAACAGCCTTTTCCACTCCCGGCAGAAGTTGTCCGGCAGGCTTACTGGTACAGGCACAGGCCTGCATGCCAAAGCCGAGTGCAATCCGTGCAACAGCCTGTCCGGTGTGCCCCAGTCCGACAATTCCGAGCCGTTTCCCTGCCAGTTCCAGCAACGGGGTATTCCAATAACAGAAATCAGCCTGCCGGCTCCATACACCCGTATGAACTTCTTCTGCATAATGCCCAGCCCGCTGGGATATGTTCAGGATATGGGCAAAAACCATCTGCGCCACCGATTCCGTGCTGTATGCCGGAATGTTGGTCACCACAATTCCCCGTTTACGTGCAGCCTGCAAGTCAACGACATTATAACCGGTAGCCAGCACACCGATGTATCGCAGCGCCGGCAAAGCCTCTATCTCAGCTTCCCCCAGTACGGTCTTGTTGGTAAGCAGCACCTCCGCATCTCCTGCACGACTCAGCAACTCATCAGGCGAAGTGCGGTCGTATACGACCAGTTCTCCCAACGGCTTCCAGTCTTCCCACGACAAATCTCCGGGATTCAGTGCATATCCATCCAATACAACAATCTTCATCTTACACCTTTATAATATATATGTATCTTATTTACCAAAACGTTCTCCCCACAGGTTGATCATCCGCTCCTTCAGTTTCGTCTCGGCCGGATTATCCTGTGCATGCCACAAACGCTCATGCTGCGCTTCGTCGGGCAAAAACTGCTGCTTTACGAAATGCCCTTCATATGCATGGGCATATTTATAGTCTTTTCCATACCCCAGCTGCTTCATCAGCTTGGTCGGAGCATTCCGAAGATGCAAAGGAACAGGAAGATTACCTGTACGACGGACCAGATCCAGCGCAGTATTGATTCCCTCATAAGCCGAATTGCTCTTCGGACTGGTGGCCAGATAGACCGTAGCCTCAGCCAAAGGAATACGTCCTTCGGGCCATCCGATCTTCATCACTGCATCAAAGGCTGCATTGGCCAGCAGCAAGGCATTCGGATTGGCCAGACCGATATCTTCAGACGCAGAGATCACCAGACGCCGGGCTATAAAGGCCGGATCTTCCCCACCTTCCACCATACGGGCCAGCCAATAAAGGGCACCGTCCGGATCACTTCCCCGAATAGACTTGATGAAGGCAGAAATAATATCATAATGCATTTCCCCGTCCTTGTCGTAAGCCAGAGGATTCTGCTGCAACCGTTCCACAACCTTCTCATCAGTAATAACTACAGGAACTTCCGTATCGGCTTCCACCACCAGTTCCAGGATATTCAACAGCTTGCGGGCATCCCCTCCGGAATAACGGAGCATGGCATCCGTTTCTCTGAGTTCCACCTGCTTCTCCTTCATCAGCGCATCGCGTTCCAGTGTATGCCGGAGCAGTTCCAGCAAATCCTCTTTCTCCAGAGATTTCAGCACATAAAGCTGACAGCGGGAGAGCAAAGGACGAATCACCTCAAAGGAAGGATTCTCCGTTGTTGCTCCAATCAAAGTTACCACTCCCGTTTCTACGGCTCCCAGCAGAGAATCCTGCTGAGACTTGCTGAAACGGTGAATTTCGTCTATAAATAAAATAGGGCTTTGCTGGGAAAAGAAACGATTGCTGCGTGCCTTGTCAATAACATCGCGCACATCCTTTACGCCCGATGTCACCGCACTCAATGTATAAAAAGGAGTTTCCAGCCGGTTGGCTATAATTTGAGCCAGCGTGGTCTTCCCCACTCCCGGAGGCCCCCAAAGGATAAAAGAGGAGATTCGGCCTGCATCAATCATCTTGCGCAGTACCGCTCCCTCACCTACCAAATGCTTCTGTCCAATATAATCGTCCAGCGTCTTCGGACGCATACGTTCAGCCAAGGGTTGTGCCATATTGCTCGTCTGTGTTTTGAATCTTCAACAGTTTTTTCGATAAACAAGTTTCAAATATACGGATTTTTCTGCCCCGACAGCACTTACGGAACAAGTTTTTTTCAAACAGGGGAAATTCCACCCGAAGGTGTGATTTATCCCGATTTTATTTATATCTTCACGGTATTAAGGTTATACTAAATTTAAATCTATGAACACCATAAAATATCTGACAATAATAATACTGGCTTTCCTATCCGTCCAATGCTGTGAAAAAAACATTCAAGGAAACGAAAAAAGAATAACAATTGATCTGGAAGAAAGAACAGAGACATCCGTATTCGACTTGACAGATTCCATCACCGTTGTACCCTTACATACATCTGATTCATGCTTGATTGCTACGATCAATCAAATAGAAAAGAAAAAGGATACCCTTTATATCTATGACATGCTGCAATCTGCTTTTTTCTGTTTCAAAACAAACGGAAGCTATCTTTTCAAGATTTCAGACAAAGGGAATGGACCTGAAGAATATCAACATATAGAACATTTCTCTGTTTCTGAGACAGGTGAAATATTTTTACTGGAACCCTGGGGCAATATATATCAATACAGCAACAAGGGAGTTTTTAAACAAAAAATCAAATTACCCCATGTGCTGGAATCATACAACGAAATTTACGTCAGAGGAAATTCCATTATAATCATTTCAGTATCAGGAGATATCTTATATTATTCCCTGTCTGACGGCACATATCAGTGTTTTCATTTATATGAAAGAATGAATGCTTTCTTCCCGATCAAAAGAACATCCATATATAATGATTCCATCATGAATGTTTCTCTATTTGATAATCAGATTTATAAAATAACCCAGGAAGGTTTAATACCCTCATGGAGCTGGGATTTTAAAGACAATAACAACAGCGAACAGAATATAAAGAAACTGACAAGTCGAATTACATACAACCCCAACGACAAATCCGTCCTGACAGATTATGTAGGAAAAGGGAAACCTTTAAAGCAATTTATCTATACATCATGCGAATCCAACCGTTTTAAAATAGCACTGATGGAATACAACAACAGTTTCCTACATGTATTCCATGATAAAACGAACCATAAGAACTGGGTTTTCAAAAGGACAAAGGAAAATACAATATTTCATACTTGTACATATACAGACAATACATTTATATATTACGACCAGCCATTTACCAGAGGCTGGAGGAACTTAACCTGCATAACAGAAGAAATATTAGGTGAAAAATACAATGTATATACAAATCTTAAAAATGACAGCGACAGTAATCCAACCGTCATACTCTTTCATCTAAAGGAATAAGTCATGGAACAAAACCCATTAGTCGGGAAACAGCCCGTGGCATGATCTGTTTCTTCTTGACATCCTGATTATAATCTCCAAAATTATAGCAGTCTGCGGAATTGATACAAGGCTCATTCCAACCATACAAGCATAAAAAAAGGCTCGTTTCACAACGAACCTTTTTTAAAAGTTTTCAATAGGTATTAGTTTTTTTTCTAAGGTAAAAAGATTGTTTTCAGGATAACGTCACAAAGGTGCAGCCTTTTTTTCAACTGGCCAAATAAAAAAACATGTCATAAAACACATTTTGCGTTTTTCTTTCATATTTTATTATTAGCCTTTATTAACGGCTCACCTTATAATGTTTGCAAAGTTATAATATTTTTCTCAAAAACGGAATAATCCTCTGCTTTTCCCTTTTAAATTCATACCAGCCGTTGATATTCCTATATAATAATGTGGTATTTTATCCGAGAATGATTACTTTTGCAAAGAAAAGTGTAAAACAAACCACTATGACTGAAATGAACATACCGGAAAGTTCAGAAAAGAAAAGCCTGAACTTCATAGAACAGATTGTAGAGAAAGACTTAAAAGAAGGCAAGAACGGAGGAAGAATACAAACTCGCTTCCCGCCTGAACCGAATGGATACCTGCACATCGGACATGCCAAGGCTATTTGTCTGGATTTCGGAATAGCCCAGCGCTATGGAGGCGTATGCAACCTTCGTTTCGATGATACCAACCCGACCAAGGAAGATGTAGAATATGTAGAAGCCATCAAGGAAGACATTAAATGGCTGGGCTTCCAGTGGGGAAATGAATATTACGCATCCGATTACTTCCAGCAGCTGTGGGATTTTGCCATCCGTCTGATCAAGGAAGGAAAAGCATACGTTGACGAACAAACTTCAGAAGAAATCGCAGCACAGAAGGGTACTCCTACCCAGCCGGGTGTGGAAAGCCCTTACCGGAACCGTCCTGTTGAAGAAAGCATGGATCTGTTCCTGAAAATGAACAGCGGCGAAATCGAAGAAGGAAAAATGGTGCTTCGTGCCAAGATTGACATGGCCAATCCTAACATGCACTTCCGCGACCCGATCATTTATCGTGTCGTAAAAACACCTCATCACCGTACAGGTGATCACTGGAAGGCTTATCCGATGTACGACTTTGCTCATGGACAGAGTGATTACTTCGAGGGAGTTACTCACTCATTGTGTACACTTGAATTTGTCGTTCACCGCCCCTTGTATGACCTTTTCGTTGACTGGGTAAAAGAAGGAAAGGACCTGGATGACAACCGTCCTCACCAGTATGAATTCAACAAGCTGAACCTCAGCTATACACTGATGAGCAAGCGTAACCTGCTGACTCTCGTGAAAGAAGGACTGGTAGACGGATGGGATGACCCCCGAATGCCGACCATCTGTGCATTCCGTCGCCGCGGTTACTCACCCGAGTCTATCCGTAAGTTCATCGACAAAATCGGTTACACAACCTATGATGCACTGAATGATTTTGCCCTGCTGGAAAGCGCTGTCCGCGAAGACCTGAACGCACGTGCAACCCGTGTATCAGCCGTCCTGAATCCGGTAAAACTGATCCTGACCAACTATCCGGAAGGAAAAGTGGAAGAAATGGAAGCCATCAACAATCCGGAAGATCCGAATGCAGGCAGCCATACCATCGAATTCAGCCGCGAACTCTGGATGGAACGCGAAGATTTCATGGAAGATGCACCCAAGAAATACTTCCGCATGACCCCGGGACAGGAAGTCCGCCTGAAAAGCGCTTACATCGTGAAATGTACCGGATGCAAGAAAGACGAAAACGGAAACATCATCGAAGTGTATGCTGAATATGATCCGAACACCAAGAGCGGTATGCCGGAAGCTAACCGCAAGGTAAAAGGTACACTCCACTGGGTAAGCTGCAACCATTGCCTGAAAGCGGAAGTACGCCTGTACGACCGTCTCTGGAAAGTTGAAAATCCGCGTGACGAAATGGCTGCCATCCGCGAAGCCAAGAACTGCTCACCGCTGGAAGCCATGAAGGAAATGATCAACCCCGATTCACTGAAAGTTCTCAATGAATGTTACGTTGAAAAATTCCTGGCTGATGCCAAGCCTCTGGATTATCTGCAGTTCCAGCGTATCGGCTATTTCAATGTCGACAAAGATTCTACCGCTGAACACCTGATATTCAACCGTACCGTATCGCTGAAAGACACCTGGAGCAAGATTAATAAATAATTAATTCTAATATACACGTTCAAGGACTGGCCGAATCACTCACAAGTATTCCCCGCCAGTCCTTGAACATATTTTCCATTTAATTCCATGAATAACTTTTATTCTTCATTTCTGACACCAAAATTTCAGGAACTGCTGAAACAATTTGAAGAAATGATTGAACAAGGCAAATCTGTCTATTTCGACAGTAACGACCTGACCTGCCTGGCCGAGTATTACGCCAGCCAGGGAAAACCTAAAAAAGCAGAACAGGCAATAGCATATGCCAAGCAACTGCATCCGGACGATCTGGATATCTGCATCTATGAATGTAACACACTTCTGGCCCAGGGCAAAACGGATGAAGCAATCCGCCTGCTCGACAGTCTGCCAGATCAGACAGACTACGAAGTACGTCTCTTAAGAATCAGCATTCTGCTGGAGCAAGGACAAACCGACAAAGCTCAGCTGTTCATCGAAAAGCTGATGAAAGAGGAAGATGAGGGTGTCGAAGCCTTACTTGACATTTCCGATGTCTATATGGACGCACACCTTTATGCCCAGGCAAAACCATTCCTGCAAAAAGCGTATCAGAAAGATTCGAAAAGTATCGAAGTACTGACAAGCATGGCTGACTACTGTCAGGCTACAGGTGAGTTAGAAAAAACAATCGAATGGTACAAGAAGATTCTGGACGAATATCCCTACGAAACATACTGCTGGGTTGAACTGACCAAGTGTTACCTCCAACTGGAAGACATCGAAAAGGCTTTTGAAGCTGTCGACTTCGCTCTGGCCATCAACGAAAACATTCCGGAAGCACTGGAGCTGAAAGGTTTCTGCTACATGCAGTCAGGAGACATAGAAAAAGCCTTGAAATACTTTCTGAAAGCCGACAAGCTTTATAACAACAAGCCCAGATTATGGATTGTCATCGCACAATGCTATATGGGACTTATGCTTTTCCCTGCAGCTGCAGATTATCTGACAGCCCTGCTGGAGCATCCCGATATTCCGGAATATGAAAAAGCCTATTATTACGAGCAACGTGCGCTTTGCTCGCTGGCCATTTGTGACACAGAAGCTTGTCTCAAGGACCTGGAAGCAGGAAGAATCTGCGATCCGCAATTCCCCCGGCTTTACCTGACATACGGCGAATATTACCTTGTACAGAATGATCTGAAAAGTGCTCAAACCGAATTCGCACACGCTGAAGCTCTTGACCCGAACAAGGACGAAATGCTGGGACTCATTGCTTCTACCCTGCTACGGTATGAATACATTGACGAAGCGGCCAGAAACTACGCCCGTCTGGAAAAAGAATACCCGGAAAAGATCAAAGAATACTATGGCTATCTGGCTTTCCTGCATTACCTTCAGGACGATCTCCAAAAGATGACAGAGGACATCGCCAAAGGATATCTGCAGGCCCCCAGAGAATTAGTTGCCGGTATCATGAACATGGGTGAACAGAATGAAATGTTCAAGGAAGTTGCCATGAACATTTTCAACAACATCAGCAGCAACCCTGATCTGATTCGTCAGCTGGATAAATAAAGCCCAGACAAAAACCGCCGCAGAGCAAACGAACTTTGTCCTCATCACGGACATCCGTTACTCTGCGGCGGTTTCTTATTTTATAGAATAAATGATCAGGCTTTTGCTGTCTTTGCAGAAGAAAGCTTCTCCAGGAAATATACCAGGAAGAATCCGACCAACATCAGAACAATGGCTTCCCACACATATTCACCCGGCATGACATTCGCCTCTACAAGCGGTTTTACCACTCCATGACTGTCCACATAGGTTTCCAGCGTTTCTTTCCAGGGCCATACCTTATTCAACGATCCCAGCATGAAACCGCTCAGCACAGCCAGAGTGATGTTACGGAAATGCTTCAGGGCATACGAAAGAACCCGTGAAAACATCGTGATTCCAAGACAGGCTCCGCAAGCAAATACGACAATAATTACCAGATCCAATGTCTTGACTGCATCCATAATAAAGAAATACTTACCCAGCAATACCAGAATAAAGCTGCCCGAAATTCCCGGAAGAATCATGGCACAAATGGCAATGGCTCCACACAAAAATATAAACAGCAGGTTGGAAGGTGTTTCTGCCGGCGTAGCAACTGTGATATAATAAGCCAGGGCTGCTCCCAGAACAAAACCGAGAATCGTCTTCCAGTTCCATTCCTTGATGTCTTTCGATACAAACCAGGTGGAAGCCAGAACCAGACCGAAAAAGAAAGACCACACCAGAATGGGATGATCCGTCAGCAGCCAGGTGATCAGCTTGGCCAGCGAAAAGACACTGATACCTATTCCCAGAAGAATGGAGAAAAGGAAGCTGGCATTGATTGCTTTCCAGAAAGCGACCCATTTGCCGGTAAACAAAAGTTTTAGGCTTTTCCCGTTAATACTTTTTATTGAATCAATCAGTTCATCGTAAATGCCGACAATAAACGCAATGGTTCCCCCCGATACTCCGGGAACGACATCGGCAGCTCCCATACCCATTCCCTTCAGGGCGAGGACAGCATAATCTTTCAATTTACGTTCCATAGGTTGTAATAATCTATCTGTCATTTTTCTTACGGGCGCAAAGTAAATAAAAAAAATCAGTTTCACATTATATAACCTTCAAAAAAAACAAGAAGATGAACATTTTCAGTCTTCACTTGTTACATATACATAGATTTAAACATTATACAACTATGACAAAAACAGCATTCAAAGAAAATCCTGTATCACTTGCAGGAGAATTCATAAAGACCGGAGCACAGGCTCCCGCATTTACACTGGTTAAAAACGATTTGAGCAATTTTTCACTGGATGATGCCAGAGGAAAGTTTGTCTTGCTGAATATCTTCCCGAGTCTGGACACCGGAGTGTGTGCCACTTCCGTACGGAAATTCAACCAGATGGCTTCTCAAATGCCTGACACACTTGTTCTGGCCATATCCAAAGACCTTCCTTTCGCACAGGGACGATTCTGCACAACAGAAGGGATCAGCAACGTAACGGCTCTGTCAGACTTCCGCCACAGTTCCCGTTTTGGTGAAGAATATGGCGTACTGATGACTGACGGCCCCTTATGCGGTCTGCTGGCCCGTGCCATCGTCATTATTAATCCGGAAGGAAAAGTCATCTATACGGAACTGGTACCCGAAATAACACAAGAGCCCAACTACGAGGCTGCACTGGCAGCACTCAAGGGATAAACAAAATCCCCAACAAGACAGTCTCCCAACAGAAAAACTGGACAGACCTACTTTATAAAAATCTCCTGCCTCAGCCATTGTCTTTCTTGATTACATGGCTAAAAGCAGGAGATTCATTTTAAAACAACCCTATTTTTCAATTTACTCTCACTGAATTTTTAATACATGAGCATAATCCGTTGGTTTTTCTTCAGGAAACTTCACCGTCAGTCCACTTTTATTCTGAATCCAGTCAAGTTGCTCATCACAACCCAGCATAGAAACAGAGTGAACGGGTTTTACGTCTTCACTTAAAGACTCTATCGTTACAAAGCCGTCTGTCCATGACAGAACGGTTGCATACAAGGTATCTTTCCGTGTTGTAAACCGAATGTCCTTTGATGTATAGACAGACTGCTCGCTGTCGGTCATATAGCCTGCTGTACCTTTATTCGGACCCTCTCCCGATTTTATCCAGGGACGCGTTTCATAAATCGCTTCACCATTGACCTGCAACCAGTGACCGATTTCACGCAACACTTTCTGCTGACTTTCCGGAATTGTTCCATCCGCACGAGGACCTACATTCAGCAACAGATTTCCATTCTTGCTGACAATATCAACCAGATCATCTATCAAATGGTTGACTGACTTCAAATCACTTTCATCCTTATGATGGAACCAGAAAACCTTTCCAATGGAAGTATCTGTCTGCCAGGGATACGGTCTTATCTGGTCACTCTTTCCTCTCTCGATATCAAAGACCTGTATATTGTCGCCATAACCAAATTTCGTATTTACAACTACACCTTTATTCCAGTCAATGGCATTGTTGTAATAATAAGCCATAAATTTATAGAAGGTTTCCTGAAATGGCTCTTTACCAACAGTCCAATCAAAATAAAGCAATTCCGGCTGATACTGATCTATGATTTCATACATATGAGTAAGCCAGTCACGGCGAGAATGTTCGTTAGAACCATCTTGATGAACAACCTCCCGGGAAAGGGTCGGTCCGTCCGGTTCCTGAATCCGCTCTCCATATAAAGTGATAGTAGTATCCTGAACATCTGAAGGAATCTTCATTCCTTCACTAAAGAACCAACAATTCTCTGCCCGATGAGATGAAAGTCCGAAATGCAATCCTTCAGCCAGGATGGCAGCACGCAGTTCCTTCACAATATCTCTTTTAGGGCCTATCTTAACTGAATTCCAGGGGTTAAACGTGCTGTTATAAAGCGCAAATCCATCATGATGCTCTGCAACAGGAACCACATAACGTGCTCCCGCTTCCTTAAATAAACGCGCCCATGCTTGCGGATCAAATTTTTCAGCCTTAAACATCGGGATAAAATCTTTGAAGCCAAATTCCGTAACCGGGCCATACGTCTCAACATGATGTTTATATACATGGCTATTGACATCATACATATTACGGGCATACCATCCGTCATAGGCAGGCACTGATGCAGGTCCCCAATGGATAAAAATACCGAACTTACTATCCGAAAACCAGTCCGGTATTTTATAATGACTGGCAATAGAAGCAGAATCCGGCTGAAAAACCTCAGTCCCTTTTGAAGTTCTCACAGTACTGATATCGGGTTTATACTCATTCTTACAGGAAACGAACAGTACAGACAATAAAAAGAAATAACTTAATTTATTACACATTCCTTACTTCATTTAAGATAAAAAACACTGTCAAACGACGCTGTTATGTCGTTGCAAAAGTAGTGCATTTATATAAACAGAAGTATGTATGAAAAAAGTATATAAATGGACTTTTTTATGAAAGACAGACCAACCCGCATCAATACTTATCGGTATACCCCAAGTTTGCTTGCCGGTCAATCATGCTATTGTCAGGAATGAGCCGAAAGTGTTTTCGTCAGAGATTCAACCTTGGATACCCATTTGCCATAAGATTTGTCATCGTTTGCGGAAAATATCACTACATACAAACTCTTTTTCCCCTGAATATACCATTTCTTTTGTTTCAGAGATTCCAGTTCCCCTGTTTCGGGATGCCGTTCCGGAATGCTGTGCAGTTCTACATTACGCAATGAGAAATTATCTTTTTTCCACACTATAGTACGATACTTTTTACTCTCCTTATATATTAAGCTATCTCTTTGAAGTACACTTATTCCGTTTTTACAGTTCAAATATTCCAGGACTTCAACAGAACAGGACTCCTTTATATTTATACGGCTGGTGTATGTAACATTATAACGGCCGATTTTTCTACGGCCAATCTGTCCTTCTATTTTTTCGGTTGTACTAGGAACCCACCCGTCAAATATCTTCATTGTATATGTGTCACCTTTCAACCATTGATCAGCAAAAATATCTGCCGGATGAATAAACAGGCAACATAACAGTATGATCCTCAAAAAGTATTTCATGGCAAACGAAATTTATAGATATGACTGTCGTCCTCTGCAAAAACTCCATATATGATCTGATTGGTTTCATCTACGACAAACGAACTGATGTAACAATCCAAATATAATTGTTTTACCGGTGTTCCATTCCAATCAAAAACCTGAATATTGGGAAATTTATTCGCTGTTCCAAGTTCCTGAGCAGTCATATCCAGATTAAGTGTATAAAAATATCTGTCCGTTGCATAAACTGCAATGGCATGAATACATCTCTCATCATCATTTAAAGCCGGTTCACTTGAACCCGGTTCAAGAGTCATCACATTGTCTGATAACAAATTACCACTGTCATCGTATATTCTGTTTCTGCGAATAAACTGATATACCAGTGCCAGACGGCTTCCATCGGGTTTAGCCACAATTATATTTGAATAAGCCTGATTGCGTGACAGCACATTTTCAAACCGGCCTTCTGACTTTTCAGGGTAAGCACCCGATTCCTTGTATGTGCCGTTTTTAAAAATGTATCTTAGTTCATACTCTGATTCAAATCCGGCACTACAGACATAAGACCCGTCCTTCAAATATACCAAATTGTTTATTACAAAATTCTCAACCGGGAACTTACTGGAGAGCACACTGAACCTGTTATCTTCAAAGACAATTGTTTTCAGACAGTCGGAGTCGAAAAGACTAAAACTATCATTCTCCGTACGGACAGCATAAACCAAAGGCAGATTGAAATCTCCAGGTCCCTGTCCTTTCTGCCCGAACTGGCCCCAATAACTACACTCCGGCAAATTATATACAGAGAATACAGTGTCAGTTTTTTCATTCAGAACAACAAGTCTATCATTCAACAAATACACTGAACGCGGATACAACAAGACCGGCGGCACTTCTATCCTGTCTGCCTTCAACTCTGCTTTATCCTTAAAATCAGCATATTCATTGAACGTACCATTCTTTTCTGCAGAGCAGCTACATAGCCCCCATAAACATATGCATGCCAATATAAAGCATGCAGCCAATCCTTTCCCCATAAAACAAATACTCCAGAAGATTTTTCTTTTCTTCAGCAAAAACCGGTCAATCAGTCACCGGCAAATTCCTTGATACGCTGTTCTTCGCTCAGCCGGCAGATCAGCAGAGTATTGTTTTTCTCTGCAACAATATATCCGTCCAGTCCCTGAACTACGACCTTCCGTTCCTGTGTAGCATGTACGACGCAGTTTCTTGTCTCATACAGTTTGATATTTTCACCGATGCAGACATTGTTCTGCGCATCTTTCTTAGAGTTTTCATGCAATGATCCCCATGTTCCCAAATCGCTCCATCCGAAAGATGAAGGGAAAATATAAATCTCATCAGCCTTCTCCATAATGGCATAGTCTACTGATATATTTTCGCACAGAGGGAAGTTACGGTCAATCATCTCCTGCTCCTTATCTGTATAATAATAAGGTAAGAGCTGTTCAAAAATATTGGCCATAGCAGGCTGATATACACGCAGGGCATTCACTATGGTATTTACATTCCATACGAAGATACCGGCATTCCAGAAAAAGTTATTGCGACGTAAATAGCGTTCAGCAGTAGCCAGGTCAGGTTTTTCCTTAAACGCATCTACACGGTATATCTCTTTATTCGAAGGACAAGGTATAGTCAGGTCTGCCTCGATATAGCCATAACCGGTTTCCGGACGCGTTGCCTTCATACCTAAAGTGACAATTGCATCCGAGTCGGCGGTAAAACGCATGGCCGAAGTAATGACACGGGCAAACTCACGCACATCCATCACAATATGGTCACTGGGAGTTACAACGATATTGGCTTTCGGATTCTTCGCCTTAATCTTCCAGCTTACATAAGCAATACAGGGAGCTGTGTTCCGGCGACAGGGTTCCAGCAGGATATGGTCCTCTGCTACCTCGGGAAGTTGTTCCTTCACAATATCGGCATAAGCTGCTGAAGTGACAATCCATATATTGTCGGGCAGGCAGATTCCCTTAAAGCGATCCATCGTCAGCTGGATCAGTGTACGTCCGCATCCCAGTACATCAATAAACTGTTTCGGAAGTTGGCTTGTGCTCATTGGCCAGAAGCGGCTTCCCACACCGCCTGCCATAATGACCAAATGATTATTATTCTGGTTCATAAGTCTGTTTTTTATCAAGGTTATGTGACAAAGATAGCGATTCTATTGAAATTTTGAAACAAAAATCAGAATAATTTAACGATCTGAAGAGCTTCGAAAAGAATCCTGAAACGAGAAACAAACCATTTTCCCACTTCCGATACGTAATTTGTGCCACAGAATCTGTAATAAAGGTAATAAAGATCACTGAGAATCCCGTACCTTTGCAAGAGTAATATAAGTGCCTCACTTTTTACAATAAGACAATGAATGAAATCATCAACATAGACAGCGTTGACGTTTACAACAAACAATTTGGATTAGAGACCTTGCATCCTCTCGTAAGCGTCATTGACATGAACCAGGCTACCAGACTGATCGGGCTTAAACGGTTCAACTATGGAATTTATGCCCTTTTTCTGAAAATGGAGAAAGCCTGCAACATCAAATACGGACGTCAGACATACGATTATCAGGAAGGTACCGTGGTCTGCTTCGCACCGGGACAGACTGCAGAAACGACTCCTACCACCGACCGGCCACAAATGAATGTGCTGGGAATTCTTTTCCATCCGGATCTGTTGCGCGGCACTTCACTGGGAAAAAACATCCGCAACTATTCATTCTTCTCCTATGAAGCCAACGAAGCCCTTCATCTCTCAGAAGAAGAAAGGGATATCCTCATCCATACTCTTCAGATCATCAACAAAGAACTGGAACATGGCATCGACCGGCACAGCAAGACGCTGCTTGTCAATTACATTGAACTCCTGCTTAACTACTGCATGCGTTTTTATGAACGGCAGTTCACCACACGCAGCAAAGTCAACAGTGATATTCTGACCCGCTTCGAGAAATTACTGGACAGATACTTCGACGAATGCCTGTCTGAAGAGTTCGGTCTGCCCAGCGTGAAATATTTTGCAAACGAGCTCTGCCTGTCTCCCAACTACTTCGGAGATATGCTCAAGAAGGAGACCGGAAAGACTCCACAGGAATATATTCAGGTAAAAGTTATCGAACTGGCCAAAGAACGGCTTACTTACACTCCGGCAAGCATCAGTATGATTGCCTATTCCCTGGGCTTTCAGTATCCCCAGCATTTCTGCCGGCTGTTCAAAAAAAGAGTCGGATGTACTCCGAATGAATATCGCGCCCAAAATACATCTGGACTGTAATCCGTCTCAATCATGAAAGCCAATACAACAAATGAAAACCCTGTATATGCCTGCATGGCTCTGTTCGGACGGAAACCTCTCCATCCGATGATGGGACTTGCCAGACTGGACGAAACAAAAATCAGTACGGAACAGATCTCTTTAGGATGTTATCTGACTGTTTTTACCCAGAACACCAACACCTGCAATCATACATGCGACTACTCCGAGGCTACTCTTATCTTTCTACCTCCCAACGGCTGCTTTTCCCCTGCATCCAGCCTCAGTCTGTACGGCTCAGGATATCTGGCAGCCATTCATCCTGAGCTGATGTGCCGTGCTGCGTCCGGACTGAAACGGCAGCATCCCAGCTTTTTTGATTATCACACAGACGAAGCTCTGCATCTTTCCCTGCGGGAGTCAGACCAGATCCGTACCTTGTTCAACCTGATGGATCACGAACTGCGCCACCCCGTTGACAACTGTACAGAAACAATCCTGTCGCATCATCTGCAACTGTTTTTCGATTATGTCGGCAGGTATTATGCACGTCAGTTCATTACACGTGAACACCAGAACCAGATTCTTCTGCAAGAAACAGAAAAACTCATTGATACCAGCATCCGTTCCGGCCTGTCAAAAGGAAGAAATACCCCTACCGTTGCACAGATAGCCGGCAAACTTGACCACTCTTCTGCTTACCTCTGCGACCTGATCAAGTCGGAAACAGGCAAAGACTGGAAAGATTATCTCAGCCTGAAACGGCTGGACATAGCCAGAAGTCTGTTATGCCAGCCGGAATATAGTGCAGCAACCGTTGCACATTTACTGGGATATGCAGACTGCCAGCTCTTCTGCAGAATGTTCAAACAATTAACTGGAAATACGCCTGCAGAGTACAACTCCCTGCACCTGCACACATCGTCTTCGTACAACTGAGTACCAGGTAAGAAACTTCCAATCAGGCCGCGGGCTTTTTTTAAAACGTTTCGACAAATAAAAAAAAACGTTTCGGCCTTTCGATTAAAATGCCGAAACGTTTTTGGAGCATCAATTATAGCCTTCCGGCCGTTCCTCCTTGATTATTTACGGTTCATGATCTCTTCTACTGTTTTAATCATTGCGTCTCCACGCAAATTACGCTTCAGGATAGTACCATCGGGCGAAAACAAAATAATGTGAGGAATACCATCTACTCCGTACACCTGAGTGGATTTGCTCTCCTCGTCAACAATTTGCGGCCAGGTTATTCCTTCTGACTCCATTGCTTTCTTCAGGTTCTCCTGTTTGTCCCAGACAAATAGACCTATCACGGTCAATCCTTTATCCTTATACTGATTATGCAGTCTGGCCAGGTTGGGAATTTCTCCTTTGCAGGGACCGCACCAGCTTGCCCACATGTCCATCAGAACGTAATTTCCTTTTCCAATGAAATCAGAGAGAGCAATGGGTTTTCCATCAGCATCAGTACCCGTAATATCTGTGTACGGCATACCTTCAGCGGTCTTTTCCTGAGCTTCAATTTTTTTGCTTATTTCTTGTACGGCTCGGGTAGATTTCAACCAGTTACCGAACTTCGCAATCAGAGCTTTCTGTTGTGCAAGAGGGGTAGAATCAAAAAATTCGGAATACAGAAGAGCATATCCAAAAGCATCATCCCAATGGCCTTCGTATAAATCAGCACATTTATTTGCTACTGATTCACGCTGCTGTCTTATGAATTCTTTCATCTGACTGTCAAAAGCTCGTTCATCATCTCCACATTGTTCTCTGATCTCTTGCCCCCGGCGGTTAATCAGTTCACTAATACTGTCCTCTGCCAGTGCCAGTTGAGCCACTTTCTCATTCAACAAAGTACCTGATGGCTGGTTATGTTTTTGCAGATCCACCCGAATATCCCCATTTTCCAGAATAAAATTAGCATACACACCTCTGTCAACATCAATGCGGCAATAGGATGCAGTATCGACCTGACCTTTGAAAGTAAACTGATTCTTTTCAATGACAGTGCTGTCTATATACTGATTGTCATCGTAACGCAGAATATAAATCTTCTTACCATTAGCTGCCGAATCACTAACCACACCTGATACAGAATATTCCGTAGAATGAGAAGAAGGGCTACACGCATACAAAATGCTCATAAAGCCGGCAAAGACAATATTTCTCATAATTATTACATTTTAAGATATAACTGTTCGCATTAAATAAAAAAAGAAGTTGACTACAACTACTGACAGAGTATCCAACTTCTTTCTTAAGTGATTCGGCCGAGATTCGAACTCGGGACCCACAGCTTAGAAGGCTGTTGCTCTATCCAGCTGAGCTACCGAACCATCCTTGTGATTGTAAAGCTTTAAGTGATTCCGCTGCGATTCGAACGCAGGACCCACGCCTTAGAAGGGCGTTGCTCTATCCAGCTGAGCTACGGAACCATCCTTAATTGCGGTGCAAAGGTATAGCTTTCTTTTTAAATATACAAGTTTTTGCAGGTCTAATTCTTATTCCCGTATAAGTTTACCTGAATATTTCCTGCTGAAGAAATGCCAATGCCCCGATAATGAGAAATGTACCGGACATATAAAAAAAGAGACCGGACTCTCTTTACGAGCCGGCCTCTCCTATTTATTCAAATCACTATCAGATTATCCGCCGAAGTTATCGTACATGATAGAAGATTCTTCTACGCCGAGGCTATCCAGCATAGCGACAACAGCTTTTGACATCGGGCCAGGACCACACATGTAGTATTCGATGTCTTCCGGAGCTTCGTGATCCTTCAGATATGTATTCAACATTACCTGATGAACAAATCCCGGAGTATACTTCACGCCAGCTGCATCAGCTGCCGGATCCGGACGGTCAAGCGCCAAGTGGAAGTGGAAGTTCGGGAAATCTTTCTCCAGACTCAGGAAGTCCTGCAGATAGAATACTTCGTTCAATGCACGTGCACCATAGAAGTAATGCAGTTCGCGGTCTGTTGTATGCAATGTACGAGTCATATGCATAATCTGTGCACGCAACGGAGCCATACCGGCACCACCACCGACCCAGATCATTTCCTTCTTAGAATCGAAGATCGGATGGAAGTCACCGTAAGGACCACTCATCAATACCTTATCACCCGGTTTCAGAGTGAAGATATAAGAAGAAGCGATACCCGGATTTACATCCATGAATCCGCTGCGATCAGGCTTAAACGGAGGAGTAGCGATACGTACAGTCAGCATGAACACATCACCTTCAGCCGGATAGTTGGCCATAGAGTAAGCACGGATAGTCGGTTCCGGATTCACACATTTCAATCCGAACAAACCAAACTTCTGCCATGCCGGCAAGTATTCGTCACCAATCAATGACTTATCGATATCCTTGTCATAATCCATAGAGAATGCAGGAATCTTGATCTGAGCATAAGAACCCGGAATAAAGTCCATGTGAGCTCCCTTAGGCAACTGCACTTTGAACTCCTTGATAAAGGTAGCCACGTTCTTATTAGAGATAACAGTACATTCGTATTCCTTGACACCCATTACAGATTCAGGAACCTTGATAGCCATATCGCTCTTCACTTTTACCTGACAACCCAGACGCCAGTGGTCTTTCTGCTGCTTACGGCTAAAGTGACTCACTTCTGAAGGCAGGATTTCGCCACCACCTTCCAGAACCTGACATTTACACTGTCCGCAAGAACCCTTACCACCACAGGCAGAAGGCAAAAATACATTGTTTACAGCCAGTGTATTCAGCAATGTAGAACCAGATTCTACTTCCAACTGGTTTTCACCATTCACTGTCAGTTTAACCTTTCCGGATGCAACCAGAAAATTCTTGGCTACCAACAGGATAACAACCAACACCAGAATAGTCACAAGGAATACTCCAATGCTTGCTAAAATAAAATTCATATCCATTGTCTTATTCCTTTCTTTATTAGATATTCAAACCAGAGAAACACATGAATGCCATGGCCATCAGACCTACAGTGATGAAGGTGATACCCAATCCTCTCAAAGGAGCAGGTACATCTGAGTAAGCCATCTTTTCACGAATAGCAGCCAGACCAACGATAGCCAGCAACCATCCGATACCAGATCCCAGGGCATAAGAAATAGAGTCAGCTACGCCACCGATGAACTTCGGGTCAGATTCACCCAAACCGATACGCTGCTGCATAAACAGAGACGCACCCATGATAGCACAGTTAACGGCAATCAGCGGCAAGAAAATACCCAGTGAAGCATACAAGGAAGGACTGAAACGCTCCACGATCATTTCTACCAGCTGTACGATAGCAGCAATAACGGCAATAAAGAGGATAAAGCTCAAGAAGCTCAAGTCAATACCCAGAATACCGTCAGCAGCCAGAACCTTTGTCTGAAGTAAATAGTTGACCGGCAATGTTACTACCAATACAAAAGTAACGGCAATACCCAGTCCCAAGGCAGTCTTCACATTCTTCGAAACGGCCAGGTATGAACACATACCCAGGAAGAATGCAAAAATCATGTTGTCCACAAAGATAGAGCGGACCAATAAACTTATAAAATGTTCCATAATTCTCTTTCCTTATTTATTATTCCTTTTCCTGCAATTCTTTATGCTTTGCACGCTGGTACCAGATAAGACACGCTACAATGATCAACGCCATAGGAGGCATCAACATCAAACCATTGTTTACATAACCTGCATTCTTGATTACATCATAATTCAGGATATTAAAGCCTAACAATGTACCAGATCCCAGCAATTCACGGAAGAATGCTACAATAATCAACACCTTGGCATAACCCAGACCATTACCAATACCATCCAAACAAGACTCCCACGGTCCGTTTGCCATGGCAAACGCTTCCAGACGTCCCATCAGGATACAGTTAGTAATAATCAAACCAACATATACAGACAACTGTACACTCACGTCGTAAGCAAAAGCTTTCAACAGTTCACTTACGATAGTTACCAGAGCAGCAACAACCACCAACTGTACAATGATACGAATACGGTTAGGAATTGTCTTGCGGATCAAAGAAATTACTACGTTTGAAAAAGCAGTAATGATCGTTACAGAAAGTCCCATCACGATAGCCGGTTCCAGCTTGGAAGTTACGGCCAGTGCAGAACAGATACCCAAAACCTGTACAGTCACAGGGTTGTTCATGCTGATAGGAGCAGAAAATACTTCTTTATTCTTAGCTGAAAATAAACTTGACATGAATTATCTCCTCCTTAATTATTTAGATGTTAAAAACTTAGTGTAATGACCCATGCAGTTTTTCAGCATTGCATCCACACCCAAAGAAGTGATTGTACCTCCAGAAATACCATCAACCTGATATTCCGGATTCTCAACCTTACCATTCTTTACAACGCTCAAGCCAACGTTTTCTCCATCCAGAACGTGTTTGTCCTTGAATTCACCCTGAAAATGTTCAGTAGCGATTTCAGCACCCAGACCCGGAGTTTCTGATGCATGAGAGAAATAAGTTCCATAAACGGTATTCTTATCTTCATTCAGAGATACATAACCCCAGATAGCGCCCCACAAACCGGCACCATATACAGGAATTACATATTTAGTCTGTCCGTCTACTTCACAAACAAATACATGTACACGGCCGTTTTCCTTAGCTTCTTTTTCATAAGCAGTAACGAAAGCACCGTCATATTCAGTCAAAGAACCATCTTCAGCTACAATCATATCTCCTTTTACAATTTCAGAGAATGTAGCCTCAGCATCTTTCACATCTTTGATTCCCAAAGAAGACAGAATCTGTTTCTTGGTATCCAATTCAACATTCTTGCCCTGCAAATCACGAAGAGAAGAGTTCACAAAAGCAAGCAGGAACGCTACGATAACAACCATTACCGAAGCATAAATGATAGTATATGAGTTACTATTAGTATTCATTGTATATTCGGTTTTTATTTGTTAGACATAGCACGTTTTGCACGACGGGAAATATTGTTCTGAACTACAACGTAGTCAATCAACGGAGCAAAGATATTCATCAGCAGAATAGCCAACATCATACCTTCTGGATAACCCGGATTCAGTACACGAATAATAATTGCCATAGCACCGATCAGGAAACCATACACAAACTTACCGTTTTCTGTACGTGAAGAAGTTACAGGGTCTGTAGCCATAAAGACAGCACCAAAGCAGAAGCCGCCCAAGCACAGATGTTCATACCAAGGCATGTTAGCCATTGCTGTATCCGGACCGATGGTATTGAATACCCAGCCCATGAAGGCACCACCTACAAATACAGACAACATTGTTTTCCAGCTGGCAACACCGCTCCACAACAAAATAACTGCACCAATAGCAATAGCAATAACACTGGTTTCACCGATAGAACCCGGAATCAAACCTGTTACCATATCCAATGAGAATGCAGGATAACCCATCGCATCAGTAGCTGTAGAAGCCTGTCCCAGTGCTGTTGCAGCAGTCAAACCATCAACAGTCTTTCCCATTCCGAAAATGCTGTCACCAGATACCCATACAGCATCTCCGGACATCTTGGTCGGATAAGCAAAGAACAGGAATGCACGAGTAATCAATGCAGGGTTGAAGATATTCATACCTGTACCACCGAATACTTCCTTTGCAAAGATAACAGAGAAAGCAGTAGCTACAGCCAGCATCCACAACGGACAGTCAACAGGAACGATCATCGGAATCAACATACCTGACACCAGGAAACCTTCCTGAATTTCTTCCTTCTTCCACTGAGCTACAACAAACTCAATACCCAGACCGACAACATAAGATACGATGATCTTAGGAAGTACAGCCAGAAAACCGTAAACAAACTTTTCAATAAAGCTACCTTCTGCGCCTGTAGCCAGGAAGTGCTGGTAACCTACATTATACATACCGAACAACAGAGCCGGTATCAAAGCAATAACCACGAGCGACATGATACGTTTACTGTCAATCGCATCGTGAATGTGCGTACCTGTCTTCGATGTTGTATTCGGGACGAACAAGAAAGTTTCGAAACCGTCGAATACAGAACGAAGAGCCTGGTATTTGCCTCCCTCTTCAAAGTTCGGCTTTATCTTGTCTAGATAATTTCTTAACGCTTTCATTTATTTAATGGATTCTTTTTAAATTAGTATTAGCACATTTCGCGACGAAGCATATCCAGTCCTTCACGTACAATACGCTGCAGTTCCATCTTAGAAGAGCAAACGAATTCGCACAAAGCAAAGTCTTCCGGAGCAACTTCATAAATACCCAGTGCTTCCATACGGTCAATATCTCCGGCAATGATTGCTTTAATCAGATATTCCGGCATAATGTCCATCGGAAGAACACGATCGTATTCGTTTGACATAATCATGTGACGTTCGCCTCCTTTTACGCGGGCATCCAGTGTATATTCCTTCTTGCCCATCAGCCAGCTGAAGTATGAATGACTGGTACTGAACTGATCAAAACGCGGCATGATCCAACCCAGCATTTCATGTACATCGTCTCCTTCCGGAATGACGGTTACCTGACTATGGAAAGCTCCCAAGAATCCGTTAGCAGTAATTTGCTTACCAGTCAAAGCATTTCCACTGATGTAACGCAGATTCTTGTCTGTAGAAACATTACCGGCAAACACATTTGTAAGCAATGCACCTACTTTCAACTTACAATAAGACGGTTTCTTCACTTCAGAGCCGGTTACTGCAACCAGACGGGTCAAATCTACATGACCTGTATTGAAAAGACGGCCAATGAAGATTACAGCCTGCGGATCAATTGTCCATACAGTTTCACCTTTATTTATAGGTGCAATGTTGTTGATCTGTACACCCACATTTCCTGCCGGATGAGGACCATCAAAAACAGTCAGGGTTACATTCTTAGCCTGAGTCAATGCAGCAGCCTTCTGATTAACGCTAATGCTCAGATAGGTTTTTGCAATCTTAGCCAAAGCATCAAGTCCAGTCTGGAAATTTGCTTCTTCACCTTTCAGTGCCAGTTCGAAGTCTGGAGCCAGCGGATTTGTATCGAAAGCAGAAACAAAAATTGCTCTCGGAGCAACGGTAGGATCTGCTACGATATCGTACGGACGCTGTTTGATAAATGCAAGCATGCCGCTCTTCAGCAAAGCAGCCTTTACTGAGACGGCATCCATCTTGCTCACATCCTCTTTCCCGAACTCTTCATAGTCCTGTTCCTGAGCAGCCTCTACGGTAATGCTCAACACTTTACGGCGAGCTCCACGCTCCACACTTGTTACTACGCCACTTACCGGCGAAACGAATTGTACTTCTGGATGGTTCTTGTCTATAAACAAAGGACCTCCGGCCATTACATATTCCTGTTCTTTTACGACCACCTTAGGAGTTACACCTGTAAAGTCATCGGGGCACAAAGCATAAAATCCCGGTTCCTTCACAGCCACAACCTCAGCGGCAGCCTTGCCTTTCAGGTTTATGTCCAAGCCTTTACGCAATTTTATTAAATTTGCCATATTGGGTTATAAAAAATGGTTTTATAATTTGCGTGCAAAAATAAACAAAAAATAAGGAAATCAAGAAGAATTCCTGTGCTAATTAAAGAAATAATTCCTTAAAGACAGAGTTTAGCCAAAGGGAATCTGTTTTTCTTCAACAAAAGCTACAAATGAATTACCGCCGGCATAAGTCTCAAGCTTATTACCGGCGGTAATTTCATAAAACATCTGTCACTCTTCAGGAGCAAACATCGGATCCCAGGCAGGCAGACGAACTGGTTTCTGCTTGAATATGTCAAGGACCTTCTTGGGTACATACTTGGTCTCAAGCACCAGACGGAACATGTATTCATTAAACCATTCATCGGTCATGATCAAATGTCCTTTATAACCAGACTGAGCACCCCAGCTATTTTCTACCATCCATTTCTTTGGCTTTCCGTTTTCATCCAGATCTACAGCCATTAGAGTCATAGCATGAGCTGACATACTGGCAAAAGTCTGGATTCGCTGTTTTTTATCCATACCGAAAGTCGTTCCCAACAGAGAACCAAAGTCATAATTATTCACATCCAGCAATCCTCGCTTAGAGTCCAACTGAGTCACATCACTGGAAAAATACATACGTGTACTATCTTTCAAGGAAGCTATGGCCATCTCTTTGATTTCCTCTACCGGAAGATTCACATATGTCCAGTTCTTACCGTCATAACAGTGACGGTCAAAATCTATTTCATAACATTTATAATACTCACGTGAAGGGTCATTCATCACCATCACATAATTGGTCAGCAGATTCTTATCTCCGTATTTCTCCAGAAAACTCATTGGAGTGTGATGCTCTGTCTCAACAGGATTTCCCTTTACATCCTTACGGACATAATCAAATTCCGTAGGAGGAACACCCAGATTCAACACCAGTATCCGATATACCGTTTCCAGCATTTCGGTCTTACGCGCCTCTATCTTCTTGACATCCATTCCTTTCTGTACGCTTTCGCGCAGTTCCAGCCCATATTCTTTCAGTTTCAGTCCGATCAGAGACGACATCTGAGAAGTGTGTTCGCTGCTATAAGTTTCAGGCATCACTTCTTTGGGAACTAATCCATATTTTGAAACGATATCAGCTACTCCCGTAAATGTACCGCCATCACTCAAAGGATGTTTGAAAAGCCATTCTACTGTCTGGTTACTCATCGGCTCTTTTGCCGTATCAATTACTCCCTGCAAAAACAGATTGGACTTCTCCAACTGATCCCAGAAAAACGAATATGCCTGAGAAAACTCCAAAGAAGGAAGATTATATCGGGCGATAGCCTTTGCCCGCATCACATTCAGACCTGTAAAAAGCCAGCATCTTCCAGACGACTGCTGGTCTGTAATACCTTTTGATTCTACCTTAATGGAAAAATCAGTATCAAGTCCTTGCTGATTCTCCTGATTTAACGACAGTTTCCGGATATCAGTACCTCCTATTGCATTGCGAATCGCTTTATCTGCCGACGTATTCTTATACGAGGACTGAATCTGTTTCAGCATTTCATTGGAAATGCCTCCCTGCTGCGCCTGAACCGTCAAAGTCAAGGCAGCCAGGCAAGCCAAAGTAATATGTTTCTTCATGCTATCTATTATATTGGGTTAAACATTCTTTTTCTCACTTACATCTGTCCCTATCCGATATATTTTATAACCTAAGCTAGCCACCAGGATACTCATTAACGGACTGAGCAGATTAAAAAAACAATAAGGCAAATAAGTCAGTGTTGGCACACTGAGAATGGTTGCCTGTGTCATTCCACAGGTATTCCATGGAATTAATACAGAGGTAACAGTAACAGCATCCTCTGTTGTACGGCTCAGCAAACGGGATTCATAGCCATTCTTCCGATAAATCTCCTTAAACATGTTTCCGGTAAGAATAATGGATATATACTGATCTGCCGTAGCCAGATTCAAAAACAGACCGGCTCCTACCGTAGAGGCAATCATTCCAACCAGACGTCGCGTCAGACGTACAAAAACCGAAGTAATACTTCCCAACATACCACAAGCTGTCATTGCACCGCCCAGACACATGGCGCAAAGGATCAGCCAAATGGTATCCATCATACCTCCCATGCCACGAGTTGCTATCAATTCACTTAATTCCGGAGAAGAGGCTGTTAATTGAGTTGCACTGAACAAAGAAGTCAATGTGGCCCGATATAAAGCTTCTCCCCTATTCTGTACCGTACTGGCAATTTCCAGCAAGACATCCGTTTGAAAGCACAACATACAAATCACCGCCAAGGCTGTAGAAATAAACAGGGTAACAATAGAAGGAACTTTACGCGCGATCAAAATTCCGGTAATAACCGGAACGATCAAGAGCCAGAGCGAAATATGAAACCGCTCAGCCAGGCCATCTGTAAATAGTACGGCATCAGTCCCCAACTCAGAAGAATTCATAAATCCCACTGTTGTAAAAATAGCCAAAGTGATCAGCATAGACGGAACAGTAGTAAATATCATGTAACGTATATGCGTAAAAAGCGGAGTGTCTGTCACGGAAGATGCCAATACTGTGGTATCTGACAAAGGAGATATCTTATCTCCGAAATAGGCTCCTGATATAATGGCCCCGGCAATCCATCCCTCCTCAAATCCCTGAGCTTTACCAATTCCCAGCAAAGCAATACCAATAGTAGCAATGGTAGTCCAGGAACTGCCAGTCATTACTGACACAACAGCACAGATTATACAGCAAGAAACCAGGAAAAACTTCGGATGAATAACCTGTACTCCATAATAGATCAAAGTAGGAACTACCCCACTCAACATCCAGGCAGCAGAGAGTGCTCCGATAATCAACAGAATAATCAGGGCCGTGCTTACCCCCGCAATATTATTTACAATGGCATGTTCTATATCTTTCCAGGGGATATGGTATCCGACCATGCCTATTCCGGCACAAAGCGCCGTTGTCACCAGCAAACAGATTTGACTGCCACCTCCCAAAGCATCAGCTCCAAACAAACGGATCGTGAAAAACAATAAAATAATCAAAACCACAATCGGCAATAAGGAAACAAAGGGAGAAGGATACTTTCTGTTCTCTACGTAATACATACTTTTTTTACTCTTTCAATAATAATATTTTTAATATTCAACTTTTCCGCGTGCAAAATTCCGAATATTTTTTCATTTTACATAACATTTAAAGCTTTATATTTGTTTTTGAAGCCAATATATTCCATTTTACGCATAATAATACATATTATAACCGGTTCTTTAATTCCTTTAACTAGCCGGATCATGCTGAAAACAAAAAAAATTGTACTTTTGTAGACTTTTATAAAACAATGAGTCATTTCAAGCGAATAAAACATACCATACGAACCCTTATTATTCTGACACTGGTCATCTACTTCGGAATAATCATACTTTTGAGCATCCCTTTTGTCCAAAAGCAAATCAGTCATTATGCCAGCCAGGAATTGCATCGTTTGTTTCGCACTGAAGTCAATATAGGAAATATCAACTTAGGTCTTCTCAACCGCATCATCATTCAGAATGTATCACTTCAGGACCGCTCCGGAAAAGATATGCTTAAAATAGCCCGCTTTTCCGCAAAAGTGGATATTCCTTCACTCCTGCAAGGGAAAATACGCATCAATAGCGTACAATTGTTTGGCCTCAACGCCAGACTGAACAAACCGTCTCCTGATGAAGATGCTAATTTCCAATTCATCCTGAATACTTTCGCGAAGAAAGACAGTACGAAAGAAAAAAGCAATATTGATTTAAGGATTAACACGATCCTTATTCGTCGTGGACAAATTCATTATGACCTGTTGTCTGCTCCGGAAACTCCGGGTGTATTCAACACGAACCACATCGGAATTACAAACCTTTCGGCAACTTTAGCCTTAAAAGCCCTCTCAAATGATTCTCTGAATGCGCAGATACGACGTATGAGTTTTAATGAGCAATGCGGACTCAAACTTAAACGTATCACCTTGCGTGCTACCGCAAACCATCAGGGATTACAAGCTAACGGCATAGAAATAAGTCTGCCCAAAACAACATTCCGAGTAGATACGCTGTCTGCTGCCTATGACAGTATCAGGCAAACGTCCGGCATGCCACAAGACATACGTTACATGGGGAAGGTACAGGCTTCAGTCACCCTATCCGATTTGTCCTGCTTTCTGCCAGCCTTTCAGCACTTCAACGATCCGTTCGAGTTACAATTCTCGATTAACGGACATAACCGGCATATCCAATGTAGTGATTTTTATCTGACCAATCCGGATAAAGACCTCCAGCTTCAGGCTGAAGCACTCTTCAATGGAGAACGCAAAAATTCTTCTGCATATATATTCGGCAAGGTATCCCATCTGGACATCAATGAAAAGGGATTTAACTGGCTGCATCAGAATCTGACCGGGAAAAAGGACTTACCGGGAATCTTGAAACGAATCAATTATTTCCATTTTAACGGAGACGTTTCGGGGTATCCCCATTTGCTGACTATGCACGGTCTGATCCGGAGTGGAGCCGGAAATGTACAGGCTAACGTAACCATGCATACTGATACGTTGACAAATGCGCATTCTTATTCCGGAAAGATAAAGAGCAAGGAATTAAGAATAGGAAAACTGTTAGCCAAAGGAAACAAATTCGGAAATGCTGCATTCGACATTGAACTAAAAGGACTCAAATATCGTAACAACCAGCCCGAATCATATATTAAAGGAGTGATTTCTTCTCTGGAATACAATCATTATGAATATCAGAATATCACATTGGACGGACAATACCGTCCAGGAAGCTTCAACGGACGCCTCGCACTGGATGACGAGAATGGGCTGATCAATATTGAAGGAAATTTCAATACGGCGCAAAAAACACCCGATTTTAATCTGAGGGCTATCATGCGCAACTTCCGGCCCAACGCACTCCGGCTGACTGATAAATACCAGAATACAGATATCTCATTAAACCTGACAGCAGATTTCTCCGGTCATTCGATTGACGATATGCAAGGGGGAATCCAACTGGACAGCTTGTCCGTCAGAAATCCGATGGAGAATCTATCTTACTTTATGCCCAATCTGACCATTACAGCTGGGAATAAAGGTATAGAAAAAGAAATAAAAATCAATTCTCCCTTTTTGCAAGGAACTATACAAGGGAATTATTCTTATCAAACCATTTCCGCCAGCATCATCAAAACAGTGCAGCGTTACATCCCGTCACTTTTGACGGCAGAAACCAAACAAATCAAATCCAACAATGATTTCCGTTTTGATTTAAAAATGGAAAACAGCGACTTGTTGTCTAAAGTCATTGGTATTCCGCTGGATCTCAAAATGCCGGCAACCTTAAACGGCTACTTCAATGACAGCCTTACCCGTCTGAAAGTAAACGGATATTTTCCGGAATTCATTTATAACAATACCCGCTATGAATCGGGAACGATTCTCTGTGAAAATCCGGGAAACCAGCTGCAATGTAAGGTCCGGGCAAACATGATGATGAAAAAAGGCAGCATGCTTAACCTCAGCCTGAATGCCAATGCAAAAGACGACCGTCTGCACACTACAGTGAATTGGGGAAACAACACCAACGTAACTTACAGTGGGGAAATTGATGCAATTGCCAGTTTCAATCAATCAGCTGACAAGAAACAAATACAAACCTACATAGATATCCTGCCCAGCCGTGTCGTTCTGAATGACACAACCTGGCACATTCATCCTGCAGCCATCAGCATAGCCAAGGACAGCATTGAAATAAATGACTTCCTGTTTGAACATCAAGACCAGTATTTAAGGATTAACGGAAGACTTGGAAAAACCAGCGCAGATTCTTGTCTGGTAAATATGAAAAACATTAATCTGCTTTATATTATGGATATGATCCAGTTCCATGCTGTCAAGTTCTATGGACTGACCAGCGGAAAAGTCTCTCTCTATCATATTCTTGATGAACCTGTCATGCTGGCAAAACTGAATGTAAAGGATTTCTCCCTGAATGACGCTTTGCTTGGACAGGCAGACATCACCGGCAGTTGGGACAAAGAGCTGGGAGGAGTACGCCTGCTTGCTGATATTCGGGAGGACAGTCTCCATACCACTATGGTAAACGGCTATGTTTCACCCAAACTGAAAGGACTCGACTTACATATACAAGCCGGAGGTACAACTTTGGCTTTTCTACAGCCTTTTGTCAAGAGTATTTTCACCGATGTAAGAGGAAGAGCCCACGGAAATGTCAGATTATACGGACCATTCTCAGGACTTGACCTGGAAGGAGATGTCAAAGCCAATATGGGAATGAAAGTTAATATCCTTAATACCCGCTTCGAAGCGCAGGCAGACTCTGTCCATATCACTTCCGGACAATTCAAGTTTCAGAACGTGCAGTTGACGGATGCTGAGGGAAACCACGGAACGGCCCAGGGAACATTAAGACATACAAAACTGAAAAACTTAGCCTATCAGTTCGCCTTCAACACCAATAATATGCTGGTTTATAATACCAGCAGAGAAACACCGGACTTCCCGTTCTATGGAAGAATTTACACAACCGGCGATGTATCCATACGAGGAGGAGACAATGCTTTGAATGTAGACGGGAACATGCGGGCGGACAGAAATACAGCTTTTGCCTATGTTTTGGGTACGGCGGCTGAAGCCACCAATAACCAGTTTATTACATTCGTAGACCGTACCCCCAAGCGCAAACAGGAAATCATACAGACTGAGGTTTATCACTATCTGAACCGCCCGGAAGAGGAAGAAGATGATGATACCCCTCTGGATGTTCACATCAATTTGCAGATCGAGCCTACGCCCGAAGCGAACATGAAGATTATCATGGACCCGGCTGCGGGTGACTATATTTCAGCTACCGGAACAGGAAACCTGCGTATCAACTTTTTCAATAAAGGCGATTTCCAGATTTTCGGAAACTACAATATAGCGCAGGGTATTTATAAAATGAGTATGCAAAATGTCATCCGCAAAGACTTTACGCTCCAGCCGGGAGGTATTGTTACTTTCAACGGAAATCCCAAAGCTGCCAACTTAAATGTACAGGCAGTATACACCGTCAATTCAGCATCTCTTAACGATCTGATTGCCAATGCAACATCATCAAAAGGAAATGTACGCGTCAACTGTCTGCTGAATCTGACCGGAAATCTTACCTCTCCTAATCTGACCTTCGATCTGGAACTGCCAACGGTCAATGAAGAAGACCGGGAGTTGGTAAGAAGTCTTACCAGTACAGAAGAACAAATGAATACACAAATCATTTACTTGCTGAGTGTTGGTAAGTTCTATGCATACGACTATAACAATGCCAGCCAGTCTGACGCAACCAGCTCTCTGGCTTTCAGCACGCTGTCGGGACAACTGAACAACATGCTTTCACAAGTCATTGACAGCCAGAACTGGAATCTGGGAACTAACCTGACGACCGGCGAAAAAGGATGGAGTGATGTGGAAGCAGAAGCAATCCTGTCCGGACGAATGCTGAACAACCGTTTGATCATCAACGGTAACTTCGGCTACCGGGAAAATACCATGCGGAACACAAACTTCGTGGGAGACTTTGAAGCCATCTGGCTGTTAAGTAAAAACGGAGATTTCCGATTAAGAGGATACAACCAGACAAATGACCGGTACTTTACCAAATCAACCTTAACGACACAAGGTATCGGTATTATGTACAACAAAGATTTCAGCAACTGGAAAGAGCTTATCGACTGGTTCCTGCGCCGTAGAAAATTACGGACTTCCAGACAAAAGAAGAATGACGAAGAGAAATACTCTCAGCCACAGACAATAGCCCGACCGGCTGACGAGGAGAAAACAAGTTCGCCAGACAAAGACAATAAAGAAAATTAAGTGAATCACATATACATAACAAACAGCTATGATGGAAATAAAAAACTATTATTTACCGGCGGAATGGCATCCTCAAAGCTACATTCAGCTAACCTGGCCTCACAAGGATACAGACTGGGCATACATGCTGGAAGAAGTAGAGAAATGCTTTCTGGAGATAGCCACTCATATTGCTCAACGGCAACCCTTGTTGCTTGTCGCGCCTCAGTTTCCTGCAGTATTGGAAAATTTTGCCTATCGCGACAACATCTGTTACATACCGTGTCCGACCAATGATACCTGGGCACGCGATCATGGATTTATCACCTTGCTCCAAAACGAATCAGCTCCGTTGCTGCTTGATTTCTGTTTCAACGGATGGGGCATGAAGTTTGCTGCCAATAAAGACAACCTGATCAACTCGGAACTGATCAAGGCTGATTGCTTAAAGGGCAGTTATGTCAATTGCCGCAACATCGTTCTGGAAGGCGGATCCATTGAAAGCGACGGATGCGGAACCCTGCTTACTACCTCCACCTGCCTACTGGCTCCCAACAGAAACGATACGATGGACCGTGCACAGTTGGAAGATTATCTGAAGGAACGCTTTAATTTGCAGCAGATATTGTGGCTTGACCATGGTTATCTGGCCGGAGATGATACAGACAGCCATGTAGATACTCTGGCGCGTCTCTGTCCGGACCATACCATCGTATATGTACAATGTACAAACCCTGAAGATGAACATTATGAGAGTCTGCAGGCTATGGAAAGACAACTCCGGACATTCCGTACTCTTGAAGGTCTTCCCTACCGGCTGCTTCCTCTCCCCATGCCTGATGCTATTTACAGTGAAGAAGGAGAACGGCTGCCTGCAACTTATGCCAATTTCCTGATTATGAACGATGCTGTATTATATCCGACATATGCACAGCCGGACAAGGACATGCAGGCCAAGGATGTTCTGGCACAAGCCTTTCCTGACAGAGAGATTATCGGAATTGATTGCAGAGCCCTGATCCAGCAGCATGGTTCCCTTCATTGTGTCACCATGCAATATCCCAAAGAAGTAAAATAAACCGTTAAATATGAAGAAGATCATTCGCGTCGGTATCGTTCAACAAGCATGTTCCAACGATATCAAATTCAATTTGGAAAAGCTTCACCGCAACATTGCCTCTGTGGCACAGGCTGGAGCACAACTGGTTGTTTTGCAGGAATTGCACAATACACCGTATTTTTGCCAGACTGAAGACACCAACATGTTCGATCTGGCAGAGCCCATTCCCGGTCCTTCTACCGGTTTCTACAGTGAATTGGCTGCAGCATATCACATTGTACTGGTCACTTCACTTTTTGAACGCCGGGCGCCGGGGTTGTACCACAATACAGCCGTCGTTTTTGACTCCGACGGAAGCATCGCCGGAAAATACCGGAAAATGCACATTCCCGACGATCCAGCCTATTATGAAAAGTTCTATTTCACTCCCGGTGACTTAGGTTTCGAACCGATCCAGACTTCTATCGGAAAACTGGGCGTCCAGGTTTGTTGGGATCAGTGGTATCCCGAAGGAGCACGGCTAATGGCACTGAAAGGAGCCGAACTGCTGATTTATCCGACTGCCATCGGCTGGGAAAGCAGTGATACGCAGGAAGAAAAGATGAGACAGCTCGGCGCATGGGTAACCGTACAGAGAGGACATGCCGTAGCCAACGGGCTTCCTGTCATCTCAGTCAACCGGGTTGGTCTTGAACCTGATCCTTCCGGCCAGACCAATGGCATTCAATTCTGGGGCAACAGCTTTGTAGCCGGTCCTCAAGGTGAACTTCTCGCTCAGGCCAGCAATCTCAAAGAAGAAAACCTGGTGGTTGAAATCGATATGAGCCGAAGCGAAAACGTCCGCCGCTGGTGGCCGTTCCTGCGCGACAGAAGAATCGAACAGTTCCAGGATCTGGCCAAAAGATTTATAGACTAACTGTTCTCCAAATATAATGGCATGTGCTCATGAAATCCATACTTCTGTTTCATTGCACATGCCATTCTTTTTATCCTCAAGTTCCATTCCGGGAATTTCGGCTATTTTTCCTCCTTATACGAACTGTAGTACCCTGCATCACAATTCTCAGGGCCCGCAGATTCATTTAAGTACCGGTGTCTCCATTCGCCGCCACATTTTTTTAAAACGCCGAAACATTTTGCTGCAAACGCCGAATTCTTTTCATCAATACAACGAATCGTTTTTTTACCTTTTTTGCAACAGTGCCCGGTGTTCTCCTTTCACCGACAAAACACCAACGGCCCTTCTATCAGCCGTACACAAGCGTTTCCCATCACCGCTTCTCCCAGAAACTGGGAGCAAACATCAATAAGATTCCAAACAATTCCAGACGTCCGATCAGCATCAGGAAAGATACAAGCCATTTCGCAACATCGGGAAGTGCACTCCAGGAAAAGACCGGTCCGAATGCTCCAAGTCCAGGGCCGACATTACCCAGGCTGGAAACAACAAGACTGAAAGATTCCGTCAAGCCAATACCCAGAAACATCAGCACAGTCCAGCTGACAAAAATACAGATCAGATAAAACAGAATAAACGTAGATACCGTAGAGATAGTGGCCGGAGAAACAGCCTGTCTGTTAACCTTCACTGACAAAATTGCCCTGGGATGCATCAACCGGTTAAACTCATTCTTGATATTACGGATCACAATCAGCAGACGCATATTCTTGATTCCTCCACCGGTCGAACCAGTACATCCTCCTGCCAGCATTGTATAGATCAGCAGCATCCATGTAAAAGGTGCCCATTTTACATAATCATCTGTTGCAAATCCACAGGAAGTATGTAATGAAGCAACCTGAAACAACGCCTTGCGGAAGGCAACTTCCATGCCATAATGATTCTGAAGGACCAGGGAGATTGTTATCAAGAGAGTAACACCACCGATCGACATCAGGTAATACTTGAATTCATCATCCCGGAAAAGTTGCTTGCATTTTCCCTTCAGACACATAAAATAAAGAGAAAAGTTTACGCCTGACAAAATCATGAAAATAGCCGTCACATATTCTATAAACGGAGAATTCCAATAAGCGATGCTATCCTGCTTGGTAGAATATCCGCCGGTTGCCGTCGTAGCAAAAGAATGACACACGGCATCAAAGACACTCATACCTCCCCATACCAGCAAAACAATAAGAGTCAGCGTCAGGATCAAATAAACAGTCCAGATCCACTTGGCCATTACACTGATTTTGGGATGAATCTTATCATGGGTAACTCCCGTGGCCTCAGCAGAGAAAAGGACCTGATTACCGACTCCAAAAATCGGCAATACCGCTATGGTAAAGAACACAATACCCAATCCGCCAATCCACTGCGTAAAACTTCTCCAGAAAAGCATTCCATAAGGAAGCGCTTCAATATCGTCCAATATCGTAGCTCCAGTTGTAGTGAAACCAGACATCGTTTCGAAAAAAGCATCCGTAATGGAGGGTATCTCGCCACTCAAATAAAAAGGCAGCATACCAAAAGCGGTAAACAGCAGCCAGGTAAAAGCCACAATGCAATAGCCGTCCCGTCTGGTCACCATATTCGGTGCATTACGGCCCAACAGCAAAAGTACTCCCCCTACTCCCACATTAATCAATATGGAATAGATGAAATAGATATATTCTTTTTCCCGATAATACCACGACACACTCGCACACACCAAAAACATGGCAGCTTCCATGAAAAGCAGAATTCCCAATATACGGAAAATCATTTTACGATTGATCAAGCTGTTTGTCCTGCTTCTTCCTGTATTTACGTTGATTGATACAAAATCTTCCATTTTTCATTTCGTTTTGGACTGCAAACTTAATCAAAAGATAGGATTTTTCAATAAAATTCACGTTATTTGCAGGAATAATTAAACCAAACAGACAAACAATGAACAAATACGTACTTCAACTGCTGAAAAAGTTTGCAGGAATTGATATTGATGAATTACAGGCCGAATTTAATCGGGTACAAGGTGAGAATGTCAAAATTTCCACACAGTTACGCCACGCTTCAGATAAAATCAGTTCCATGGAAAAGCAGATAAGCCGTCTGGAAGCCGAAGCGACTGCTTATCAGACCAGCGTCAGGGAAAACGAGGAAAAACACCAGAAGACCATGGGGGAAATATGTCTGCAAAACAAGGAGCTCAACAGTCACATCGACGAAAAAGATGAGCTGATCAAACAATTGCAGAAGGATATCTCAGACAAGGGAAAAGCCTTGGAGGATCTTCAGGAGAAATATAATCAGCTGAATAACAGTCTGAAGGTCCAACAGGATTCTTACGAAGAAAAAATAAAGAATCTCCATCAAGATACTGACACTTCTTTACAGCAAAAGGAGCAGAACTTGCTGAATGCCCGGCAAGACATCCAGGAGCTGCAGGAAAAAATACGCCGTACTGAAGCTGAACGTGATGCTCTTTCCCAGACCGTTTCAGAAAAAGAAGAGAGACTTAAAACAACAGAGACTGCACTCAATGAAGCTCTTATCCAGATCCAAAAGATGGATATCCGCTACAAAGACAGTGAAAACCAGAATAAAGAAGCCGAAACAGAACTGACTACTCTTCGGAGTAACATTCAGAAGCTGGAACAACAACTTCAGCAGTCAGAAGCCAGTCTGAAGGGACTGAACACCCGACTGGATGAAAACGAAAGCAGAAACAGCCAGCTGGCTTTCCAGGTAGAAGAATATACTTCCAAGAATCAGGAACTGCTCTCCAGTCTGAAAGAAGCGCAAACATACTCCCAAAAGCTGGAAAAGGAAATAGACCAGCTGAAAGAACTGCAGGACCAGACCGAAACGAAAGGTCAAGTTGCAGAAAACAAACTTGCACAAACTCTTTCAGCCAATAAAGAACTGGAAGCTCAGATCAACGAAGCAAAAGAAAAACTGACCGGTTCTGAAAACAAACTGAAATCGATTGCTGAAGAACTGAAGCATGAGCAATCCAAACGGCTCACAGCAGAAAAACAGCAGAAGGAAACCGAAGATAAGCTTTCATCAGCCCTCCGCGAAATAACAATCCTGCAAGAAACGATCAAAGCGCTGGAGCAAGAACAAACATCACCGTCTGCTCCGTCACAGAAGGATACAAAGAATACGCTGCAGGAGTTAAGCGAACAATATGAATATATACGCATTACGACCGTCCGGAAAAGCCAGCACATCTTCACAACCAAAAACATCCATATCAAGAATGGACTGTTTGACTGGGGCGTCGAAGGTCATGAACTGATTCTGGATGAAGAATTTTACATTCCCAATGAGGAAATCAGCCGGATAGAAGGAATGAAAAATCCGTATTCCACTCCTGAAATCACCTGTGACTTCTCCAATGAAGGAAATGGCCCGGAAGTTGCCGAAACACTCCTTACGGCAATCTGCTGCTATCATCCGGTACGCATAACCTACAAGGATAAGAACGGAAGAATCTCCTTACGGCACTTGCATTATATCTGTTTCCAGCCACAAACAAACAGCTACAGCTTGCCTTACAAACAGATGTTTCAGGAAATGTTCAGTGAAAATCTGGACACAGACCACATCACGGCAATCTGCGCCCATCATCCGGAAGCACGCACCTTCATCATCAACCAGATCCAGACTATTCAGGTTTTTGATGCTTTTGTAACGACTCCGGAAGGTCTGGAAACCTTAAAAGAAGGTATCCAGCTGGCAACCGATAACGGACAGGCCGAACTGGCAGAAGTCCTTTCCGGATGCATTCCGGCCTGAACCGGACAGACTTTATTTTGACTGACATATAAGGAGACCAGACAGCCACTGCCAAAGTGTCCCTTATATGTCAGTTCTTTTATTTCAATAAAGCTTTCAATAGTTTAAAATCTCCGTGCCTCTGATTAAAATAGTTTTCAGTCGTTTAAAAAAGAGTTCATACTCTCTGACAAACTGACAACAGGCATACATCTTGCACATTCTTAGGCGAATCACGAAAGCCCTGAAGGCTGAGAGGTTCAGAAACAAGAAACAAAAAACTAAATATAGGAGATTACAACTATGACACCGATTAGAAAAAATTACAATCAGAATTGGTTACCGAGCATTTTCAATGATTTCTTCGACAACGACTGGATGGTAAAAGCCAATGCAACAGCTCCGGCCATCAATGTCCTGGAAAGTGATACTGATTATAAGGTAGAAGTTGCCGCTCCAGGTATGACAAAGGAAGACTTTAACATTCATCTGAGTGAAGACAACGAACTGGTCATCAGTATGGAAAAGAAGAATGAGACCAAAGAAGAAAACAATAACAACCGTAAATATTTGCGTCGCGAATTCTCATACTCCAAATTCGAACAAGCACTTGTCCTTCCGGACGATGTTGAAAAAGATAAAATCAGCGCAAATGTCACCGATGGTGTATTGACCGTTGATCTGCCTAAACGTACTCCAGAGGAAAAGGCCAAGATTAATCGTGTTATCGAAATTCATTAATCTGATTGATTTGAGAAGGCTGTTTCACAGAAATGTGGGACAGCCTTTTTTTATACCCGGAAACTTGGGGTATGGACATAAAAAAAGGAGTACCGCTGTACTCCAACCTTTGTTAACCTTAAATCTAATACTATGAAAAACACATTTCAAATGTAGGGACTTTTGGGGATTCCGCAAATAAAATCAGCAAAAACCGCTATTTTATAACACGTTTTAAGAACTCACAAACACCCATAAACTTCCATTAACAGAAATCTTTGGAGAAATCGCGGTTAACTGCACTTGAAATCCCATAAAACCGGATGAAATTTTTAATGATAATATCCTTCTCATTTGATTATCCTGAGCTAAAAAAACATACCTTTGTTCAAAGAAACAACCAATCATTCATACAAAAAATGGAAAAAGAACAAACCCACACCTGTGTAGACTGCGGAACACAAAACTGCAAATTCAAGGACCGCACTTATCCTCCCTTCTGTCCGACAACCCATTTGAAAAAAAACGACAGACAATGGGCTCTGGAACGATATGACGAAGGTAAAAACCGGGAAATCATGATTGCCAGTGCTGAAGTGGAATATGAAGGATATTGCCAATGGACAAGAGTTCAGGAAATCATGGAATTTGCACGTAAGATCAATGCACACAAAATCGGAATAGCCAATTGCATCGGACTCATCAACGAAGCACGTATTTTTGCCCAGATTCTCCGCGCAAATAACTTTGAGCCATATTCTGTGATCTGCAAGGTGGCCGGACAAAGCAAGACTTCCATGGGAATTCCTCCACAATGTGAAAGCATCGGAGCTTCCATGTGTAACCCCATCTTACAGGCACGCTTGCTGAATGAAGCACATACTGATCTGAATGTTGTCATCGGACTTTGCGTGGGACATGACAGCCTGTTCTACAAATATTCCGAAGTATACGTCACTACCCTGGTCACCAAAGACAGAGTTACGGGAAACAATCCGGCCGCAGCTCTCTATACCGCCAATTCTTACTACAAGAAGAAATTCTTCCCGAATCCTTCCAAGTAAAGAAAAGCATTCAACACATTTTTCCATCCGCATCCTGCTTCCATCCGGAACAAGATGCGGATTAATTATTTAAAAACGATCTAAATTAATTGCACAATCGGAGACAATGCTATATCTTTGCACGGAATTTAGAATTGCTTTAAATAAAGTATCGCTATATGAAACTATCTGATCTGAAAACAGGAGAAAAGGGGGTTATCATCAAAGTCCTGGGACACGGAGGGTTCCGCCGCCGTATCATCGAAATGGGATTCATCAAGGGGAAAACAGTAGAAGTGCTGCTCAATGCTCCGCTTAAGGACCCTATCAAATATAAAATTATGGGATATGAAATCTCCCTGCGGCGTCAGGAAGCTTCCATGATCGAAGTCGTAAGCGAAGAAGAGGCCCGCAACCTGAGTACCGGCACCACCTACCATGGAGGTATTTCAGAAACAATTCCTGTAAACGACAATGAAATGAGGGCTATAGCCCAGGGAAAACGGCGTACCATCAATGTCGCCCTTGTCGGTAACCCGAACTGTGGAAAGACTTCTTTATTCAACATCGCATCAGGATCACACGAACACGTAGGAAACTACAGCGGAGTGACAGTGGATGCCAAAGAAGGTTACTTTGAATTCCAGGGATATCACTTCCGGCTAATAGACCTCCCCGGTACTTATTCCCTGTCTGCCTACAGTCCTGAAGAACTTTACGTCAGAAAACACATCATTGAAGAAACTCCCGATGTCATAATAAATGTCGTAGATGCCGGTAATCTGGAACGAAACCTGTATCTGACTACCCAGCTCATCGACATGAACGTCCGCATGGTCGTTGCACTCAACATGTACGATGCCCTCCAACATAGCGGCAATACTTTAAACATAAAAAAACTGAGTCAGCTCCTCGGGGTTCCAATGGTTCCCACGATCAGCCGGACAGGAGAAGGGGTTGATGATCTTTTCCATGTCATTATCGGCCTGTATGAAGGTGCAGACTTCATGGGACAAAAGGAAGAAATACAGAACGAAGCTCTGCGTGAGTTCCGTGAATGGCATGATGCATACGTCCCAGACCATAAATTCGAAAGCCACGAAGATGACGAGAACAGCTTTACTCCGCGTAACTTCATCCGCCATATCCATATCAATCACGGACCGGAACTGGAACGAAGCATAGATGCTGTCAAGAAAGAAATCGGAAAGACAGAAACCATCCGCCACAAATATTCTACGCGTTTCCTGGCCATCAAGCTACTGGAAAATGACAAAGACATCGAGAAAAATGTCATTGCCAGCCTGCCGAATGCATCTGAAATTCTACGGATCAAGGAACAGGAAGTCAAACGTCTGCGCGAAACGATCAACGAAGACAGCGAACAGGCTATTACAGATGCGAAATATGGCTTTATAACAGGAGCACTGAAAGAAACCTATACCGACAACTACCAGAATACAGAAATGTTCACCCGGATTGTAGACAGTATTGTTACGCATAAAGTCTGGGGCTACCCTATTTTCTTTATCTTCCTGTATTTAATGTTTGAATGTACCTTTATTTTCGGTGAATACCCGAAAGAAGGCATCGAATGGCTGGTAGAACAGTTAGGCAACGCAGTCAACACATACATGCCGGACGGATCATTCAAGGATCTGCTGATTGACGCGGTGATCGGCGGTGTCGGAGGAGTCATTGTATTCCTGCCCAACATCCTGTTACTGTATCTTTTCATTTCTTTCATGGAAGATTCCGGTTACATGGCAAGAGCAGCCTTCATTATGGACAAGATCATGCATAAGATGGGACTGCACGGAAAATCCTTTATCCCGCTAATCATGGGATTCGGTTGCAACGTCCCTGCCATCATGTCTTCACGCATCATTGAAAGCCGCAAGTCACGACTGGTAACCATTCTGATCAATCCCCTGATTTCATGCAGTGCCCGTCTTCCCATTTATCTGGTTCTGGTAGGAGCCTTTTTCCCCGGCAAGGAAAGCCTGATACTGCTGCTTATTTATTCTGTCGGCATCCTGCTGGCGGTATTAATGGCACGAATCTTCAGCAAATTCCTGGTGAAAGGAGATGATACTCCTTTTGTAATGGAGCTCCCTCCCTACCGCATGCCTACCAGCAAGTCCGTATTGCGCCACACATGGGAAAAAGGTGCACAATACCTGAAAAAGATGGGAGGCATAATCATGATTGCTTCCATCATTATATGGTTCCTGGGATATTATCCCAACCATTCCAGCTATCAGACAACGGCAGAACAACAGGAAAACTCTTATATCGGCCAGATAGGAAAATCCATCGAACCGATCATCAAGCCTTTAGGTTTCGACTGGAAAATGGGAGTCGGACTTCTTTCCGGTGTCGGAGCCAAAGAACTTGTTGTAAGTACTCTGGGAGTTCTCTATACGAATGACGGAAATCTGGACGACGATGCACTTCCCGAACGTATCGCCCAGCAGTCGGATATCACTCCGCTCATTGCTTTTGCCTACATGCTCTTTACGCTGCTTTATTTCCCATGTATTGCGACCCTTGCTGCCATCAGGCAGGAAACCGGAAGCTGGAAATGGCCACTTTTTGCAGCCTGCTATACAACCGTACTGGCCTGGATCGTGGCATTCCTCGTGTACCAAATAGGAAGTTTTATTATTTAAACAGGAAAAGATGAACTTACAGGATCTCATTGTATATCTTATTTTGTTTCTCTGCATCTGGTATGCAGGGAAACATTTTCTAAAATTTTTCAGAAGAAAAAGTTCTTCAACAACAGGCTGTGGCTGCGGATGTTCCGGGTGCAGTATGGCCTCAAAGCAAAACACCTGTTCGGAAAAGAAAACAAAAAAATAGCGTCCAGGTATTGCAGATTCCAAAAATAGTTGTACCTTTGCAACGCAATTGAGAAAAACAATAGCAAAGCGAGACTGGTTCCTTGGATGAGTGGCTTAGTCAGCGGTCTGCAAAACCGTGTACGGCGGTT